>OKVD01000114.1_pt1 | contig 66056 bp, 54 predicted proteins | sample 1606881 | NCBI WGS metagenome assembly OKVD01 (sample SAMN03281011, study PRJEB24777) | human gut metagenome | isolation source: fecal sample PR176 from 1 month old male Indian infant, caesarean delivered... | place: Singapore | collected 2006-01-13
TCCGGCGGGGCTTGTTAAAGTGCCTCTACTCATTATTCTGCCACTCGCCAGCATTTCAAAAAACGGCAGATTGGCACCTTTGATTACTATATTCATTTTTCAATTACAATTTGCGGAAACTCAAGTACATAAAAGAAGGAATACAGAAGATCAGGCATTATTTGTCAAAATAATGCTATTCCTGTGCAAGATAATCCTGCTTTTCCATTGACTCTGAATTTAGTATAATAAATTCAGAGTCAATATACAGAAAGAAGGCCGCTTATGAGTAAGAAGAACAAAAACCTGTTTCGCCTGGTCGCGGCGGGCCTGTTCAGCATTCTGTTCCTGACGCTGCTGACAATCTCCTTTTATGGCTATGTGCTGGAACAGATCGGGGTAGACCATGCGGAAAATGTAAGGAATTACCGGTATCATTTTGTGATGATTGTCGCCAATACCGATTCCCGGTTCTGGAACGACGTATTCGACAGTGTGCGGGAGGAAGCGGCAAAGCAGGAGGCATATGTGGAGCTAAAGGAAAAGAACCAGTCCTCCATCAACACCATGGTCGATTTAATGGATATGAGTATCGCGGCCAAGGTGGATGGCATCATCCTGGAGTGTACCGATGAAGAAAACCTGGATGAAAAGGTGAATGAGGCGACAGAAAAAGGCATTCCTGTCGTTACCATTTTAAACGATGCCCCCGCGTCGGAACGGAAGAGCTTTGTGGGCATCAACCCCTACCAGCTTGGACAGGCTTATGGCTGCCAGCTTGAGAAAATGATCAGGAAGCTGGAATCGGAGGGAGGAGGCCGTGACCGGGAGGGGGAGTACCGGATTACGGTTTTACTTAACGATTCATCCATAGACAGCAACCATTTCCAGATTTTCAACCAAATCAACAACATGATGGTGACATCCGAAGCCACGGCGGAGCTTGTGAAGGCGGAGGCGGTTCGGATTCCGTCCGGCGGGGCGTTTGAATCTGAGGAGATCGTCTGGAACTTATTTCAGAGTGCAAAAGGGCCGCCGGACATCATCGTGTGCATGGATGAGGTAGATACGGAGGCGGTCTACCAGGCGGTAATTGATTACAACCGCGTGGGCAAGACGCAGGTCATCGGCTATTACAAGTCAAAAACCACCCTGGATGCGGTCCGGCGCGGCACTATGGCGATGACATTCTGCATCGACACGGAGGAGATGGGCCGATACAGTGTAAAGGCAATGATGGAATGCATCCGGGATGGAAGGACCAATTCCTTCTACAGCGTGGACTTACAGTTCGTAACCCGGGAAAATGCAGATGAGTTTATGGATCAGTGATGGGAGAGACGATGGGAAACCGATTGAAAAGGCTGTGGGAAAATCTGCCGATTACCCGCAAATTATTTCTGGAAATCGCGTTTACAGCTGCTGCGCTTTTTGCAAGCAACTTATTAATTTATGCCCAGATTAACCGGATGGTGGGGCGGATGGACTCGGTATATTCCAGCAACGTGAATTTAAACGAGCTGTCGGACCGCCTTGGCGATGTGCAGAATTATATGTACCGGTATTTAGAGGTCAAGGACTCTGATTCCCTCACCAACTATTACCGGGCGGAACAGGAATATAAGGATTTGCTGAATGGGCTGAACATGCAGATCAGCGACAACCCCATACAGATTTTAGAAAAGAATATTCGCAGTATGTCCGACAATTATCTTGTAATTGCCGATGAGACTGTTCAGGCAAAGCGGGGGATGAACGTGGAAAAATACAAAAGCTCCTATGAATCGGCGCTTAAGCTTTACCGCTTTATCACCCACGACATCTCCGTGCTCAACGGACGCCAGTTCAAGAACAATTCCGCCAGTTACCAGACGCTGCAGGCGGCGCTTAAGTATTTAGAGATTGTCAGCCTGGTGATTCTGATGATTGTCATGTTCATCAGTCTGGCGGTTATGATGATTCTGACAAAGGATATCGTCACCCCATTAACCAATTTGGCACAGACCGCCAAACTGGTGGGACAGGGCAATTTCCATGTAAAGGTGTCGCCGGTCCATTCCAGGGATGAGCTGGGAATTGTGACGGGAACCTTTAACCAGATGGTGGACAGCCTGGGCGAATATGTGACTAAGATCAAAGAGAGCGCGGAGAAGGAGCAGGAGATGCAGGCCAGGGAACTGCTGACGCAGAGCCATTTAAAGGAGGCGCAGCTTAAGTTTCTGCAGTCCCAGATTAATCCCCATTTCCTCTTTAACTCCTTAAACGCGGGCGTGCAGCTTGCCGTGATGGAGGATGCGGAAAAGACATCGGTATTTATCGAGAAAATGGCGGATTTCTTCCGCTATAATGTAAAGAAGGGGATGGAGGACGCCACCATCCGGGAAGAGGTGGAGACGGTAGAAAATTACATTTATATTCTGAATGTGCGGTTTGCGGGAGAGATTCATTACAGCTCTGAAGTTGATCAGTCGGTTTTGGACTACCGGGTTCCCAGCATGATGCTTCAGCCCCTGGTGGAAAATGCAGTCAACCACGGGATACGGGGGATCGACTGGCAGGGCGAAGTGAAGCTGGTGGTCCGGGACTGCGAAGAAGAGATTGAAATCCGTGTGGAGGATAACGGAAAGGGAATGTCGGAGGAACAGATCCGGCAGATTTATGAGGGGAGCCGGGGGACGAAGAATCCGGAGACCACAGGAATCGGGGTCAGCAACGTAATATCCAGGCTTAAGCTTTACTATAATACGGACAGCGTGTTAGAGATTGCCAGCGGCGGGCCGGGAAGGGGAACCACGGTAATTTTAAAAATCCCCAGGAAAGAGGAGGAGAGAGATGTTTCGGATATTGGTGGCTGATGATGAGGGGATTATGCTGGAGTCGATTCGATCCAGCATAGAATCGAATTTTGGAAGCGAATGTGAGATTGTCTGCGTCAAGACTGGACGGGCAGTTATTGAACAGGCGGAGTCCTTCCGCCCGGATATTGCGTTTGTGGATATTCAGATGCCGGGGCTAAGCGGAATTCAGGCAATCCGGGAGGTCCGCAAATTCAATTCCTCCATGGTGTTCATTATCATCACGGCGTACGACAAGTTTTCCTACGCGCAGGAGGCGGTAAACTTGGGGTTATGGAGTTCATCACCAAGCCGGTGAACAAAAAGAAGATCCTGGACGTCTGCATCCGCGCCATGCGGCAGGTGGAAGAGGCGAGGCAGAAGCTGAGCGACGATTTAAAGATTCGGGAGAAGTTAGAAATCGTGGTGCCGATGATGGAGAGCGGATTTATCTACAGCGTCTTACAGGATGATACGGATATTTATAAACAGGGATATTTGGAGCTGCTGGATATCCGCCAGCCATACGGCTTTATGATTGTGCTGGAATTCGGGGATGATGTCGAAAACGGTGCGATGACCAATGCGGTGGGGGCGAATGTGCGGGTGAATAAGTATTATTCCACCCTAAAGGAGACGGTAAAGGATTACTTTGACTGTATCACCGGGCCGATTATGGGCAACCGGATCGTGCTTTTCGTGCCGTTTGACCGGGAAAAGACGGGATATGAGGAGCGGGTCGAGACGATTACCAGGACGAGGAATATGATACACAGGCTGGAAGGCGCCATTGACGCCCGGTTCCGCGGCGGGATCGGCGCAGTAAAGCCCATTGCCGATGTGCGGGATTCCTATAAGGAGGCGCTGAAGGCATTGCGGGAGAGCGACAGCCATGTGGTGCATATCACGGATATTCCGGCGGCAGCCTATTATGACGGGGATTATCCGACAGATTTGGAGAACCAGTATCTACAGCGCGGCATCAAGGCGGATCAAGAGGGAGCTGCGGCCTGCGCCAACGAATTTTTTGACTGGATGGCCCAGCATGACGGCAATGTCCGGGCCAATATCGAGGTGAAGGTGCTCGAAATGATTATGAGGCTGGAAAAGCGGGCCTTTGAGGCGGGAAACGTCCATTATGGGTTCCGATACCGGGAAAATTATCTGGCGGAGATCCAGGGGGCGGCAGACTTAAATGGCCTGCGCCAGTGGTTTGTCGGGAAAACCAGAGAGATCTGTGACAACATCAGCACCTCCAGAGAGCGCGAATTTGAAAATGTGGTTTCCAGGGTGAAAAATTACATCAACGAAAACTACGCCAGGGAGATTACCCTCGATGAGGCGTCCCGGATGGTGGATATCAGCCCCTACTATTTCAGCAAGCTGTTTAAGCAGGAGGTGGGGGAGACGTTCATCGAGTATCTGACGCGGACCAGAATCCGCAATGCCAGGCGGCTGCTTGAGGACCCCAGACACAGCATCAAGGAGGTCTGTATGATGTGCGGATACAGCGACCCCAATTATTTCAGCCGGATTTTCAAGAAATATGAGGGCATGACGCCAAGTGAGTACAGGGACCGATAAGACGGAAGAAAGAGAGGGACGGATATGAAAAAAATAACCCGAAGAGGGAACGGAATGGGGTTCGTCCTGGCGTTTATGAGCCTTGCGATGCTCCTGGCGCTGACCGGCTGTCATAAGGCGGAGGAAACATCGATGGCAGAGACGGAAGAGGGGGAGAAGAAAATTCAGATTGGGCTGAGCTTTGATTCGTTTGTCATCGAGCGGTGGATCCGGGAGCGGGATGTCTTCGTTTCCACGGCCATGGAGCTTGGCGCGGAAGTGAATGTACAGAATGCCAATGGGGATGTAAAGGAACAGATTGAACAAATCGAGTATTTCATCCAGAAGCAGATGGATGTGATTGCGGTGATCACCGCGGACTGCGACGCCCTGTCAGCCGTGATGAAGCGGGCCAAGGAGGCGGGAATTAAGACGGTAAGCTATGACCGTCTGATTAATAACGCGGACTGTGACTTATATATCTCTTTCGACAATGAGGAAGTAGGCAGACTGATGGCAGAAAGCCTGGTAAAAAATATTCCGGAAGGCGGAGATATCTTCATGATCCAGGGATCCCCTACAGACGGCAACGTGGATTCGGTACGCCGCGGATTTGACGAGGTGCTGAAAGGGAGCCGTTTGAATGTAGTATATGAGGCTTACTGCGACGGCTGGATTGCGGAGCCTGCCTTTGACTACGTAAAAGAGGGGCTGGAGCGGCATCCGGACATCAAGGGCGTCATGTGCGGCAATGACGATGTGGCGACTCAGGCGTTCCGCGCGCTCTCTGAGGAGCGGCTGGCGGGCAAGGTGGTGCTGACCGGGCAGGACGGGGATTTGATGGCCTGTCAGCGGATCGTGGAAGGCACCCAACAGATGACGGCGTTCAAATCCGTGGAGGAGGAAGCCCGGCTTGCGGCCCAGTATGCCGTGAGACTTGGAAGGGGAGAGGCGCTTGACGACGTGACGAGGACGATCCATGACGGAACGTATAACATCCCTTATAAGGAGCTGACGCCGATTGCAGTAACCAGGGAAAATATGGATGAAGTGATTATCCAGGGCGGCTTCCACGCCCAGGAGGATGTGTACTTAAATGTCCAGCATCATGAGGCAGTAGCACCGCAGTAGCATATTTTTGTGAAAAAAAGTCCTGTATCACCGGGGCTTTTTTTCATGTCGGTAGTATCGTGCTATTTCTTCCCAAGCAAGTCCAGAATCCGCTGTGTTAGAATAAAACCATCAAATAAACAAGTGATTTGGAGGAGGTTCTTATGATGAAAAAAAGATTTCTTGCAGTGGCAATGACGATGGCAATGGCAGCGGGGCTTATGACCGGATGCGGCGGCTCGAACGAAACGGCAGCGACGACAGCGGCTCCGACGACGGCGGCTCCTGCTGCAACCGAAGCGGCGGCGCCTGCAGAGACCGAGGCGCCTAAGACGGAAGCTCCGGCAGAAAAACCGGCAGGCGGCGCTGGGGCGCTGGTTGGCGTGGCGATGCCGACAAAGGATTTGCAGAGATGGAACCAGGACGGCTCAAACATGAAAGCAGAGTTAGAGGCCGCGGGGTATGAAGTGGATTTACAGTATGCAAGCAACGACGTGCAGACCCAGGTATCCCAGATTGAGAATATGATTTCCAATGGCTGCCAGATCTTAGTCATCGCGTCCATCGACGGAAGTTCCTTAGGCGAACCTTTAAGTCAGGCAAAAGAAGCAGGAATCCCGGTTATCTCCTATGACCGTCTGCTGATGAATTCTGATGCCGTCAGCTACTACGCAACCTTTGACAACTACATGGTCGGACAGAAGCAGGGCGAGTATCTGGTAGAGGCTCTGGGACTTGACACAGCAACGGAACCGAAGAACATCGAGCTGTTCACCGGCGACCCGGCAGACAACAACTGCAACTTCTTCTTTGGCGGCGCAATGGACGTGCTTCAGAAGTATATCGACGAGGGCAAGCTGGTGGTCAAATCCGGACAGACGGCGTTTGAGCAGGTTGCTACAGCCAACTGGGATTCTGAGAAGGCACAGAACCGTATGGATACCATCATTGCAGGCAACTATTCCGACGGAACCGTACTGCACGCAGTCCTCTGTTCTAACGACTCCACCGCACTGGGCGTTGAAAATGCCCTGGCATCTTCCTACACCGGAGAGTACCCGATTATCACCGGTCAGGACTGTGATATCGCAAACGTAAAGAACATGCTGGCCGATAAGCAGGCAATGTCCGTATTTAAGGATACCCGTACCCTTGCAACCCAGGTGGTCAAGATGGTAGACGCAGTAATGCAGGGCGGTGAAGCGGAAATCAACGATACGACTTCCTATGATAATGGAACCGGCATCATTCCGACCTATTTATGCGAACCGGTGGTTGTCACCATAGACAATTACAAAGAAATGCTGATTGATTCCGGATACTACACCGAGGACCAGTTAAAATAAGTCGCTAAATCCCATGGGGACGGTCAACAGGCCGTCCCCATCATAAAAGAAAGATGAGGGAGGGAGAGCATTGGCAAAAATACTGCTGGAGATGAAGAATATCACCAAGACGTTTCCGGGTGTAAAGGCTCTTGACAACGTAAACCTGCGTGTGGAGGAAGGGGAAATCCATGCCCTGGTCGGAGAAAACGGCGCAGGCAAATCCACCCTGATGAATGTGCTGAGCGGCATTTATCCGTATGGAAGCTATGAAGGTGATATTATTTATAATGAAGAAATCTGTAAATTCAACCGGATCAGTGACAGTGAAGAAAAGGGAATCGTTATCATCCATCAGGAACTCGCCCTGGTTCCTTATATGTCCATTGCTGAGAACATGTATCTGGGCAATGAAAAGGGCAGCAAATATGCAATTAACTGGAATGAAACGTATGGGGAGGCGGACGAGTATTTGAGGACAGTAGGCCTTACCGAGTCGTCCCATACTTTGATAAAGGATATCGGCGTGGGCAAACAGCAGCTTGTAGAGATCGCAAAGGCCCTGGCCAAACATGCAAAGCTCTTAATATTAGATGAGCCTACGGCGTCCTTAAATGAAGAGGACTCTAAGGCGCTTTTGGAGCTGCTGCTGAAATTCAAGTCTGAGGGAATGACCTCCATCATAATCTCCCACAAGCTGAATGAAATCGCTTATGTCGCAGATAAGATTACGGTCATCCGGGATGGTTCCACCATCGAGACCCTGGATAAAGAGAAAGACGTGATTACCGAGGATAGGATTATTAAGGGAATGGTAGGTCGGGAGCTTTTAGACCGATTCCCAAAACGCACCGGCGGGAAGATCGGGGACGTGGCCATGGAGGTGGAACACTGGAATGTCTACCATCCGCTCTATTCGGAACGGAAGGTGGTGGACGACGTATCCATCCATGTCAGAAAGGGTGAGGTCGTGGGCATCTGCGGACTGATGGGGGCAGGGCGCACAGAGCTGGCCATGAGTATTTTTGGAAAGAGCTACGGGGTGAATATCTCCGGCATGTTAAAAATTAACGGGGAAGAAGTAAAGCTTTATTCGGTCCGGGAGGCAATCCGCCATAAGCTTGCCTATGTCACGGAAGACCGGAAGGGTAACGGGCTGATTCTCTCAAATCCCATCAAGATTAACACGACGCTTGCCAATATGGGCGCAGTGAGCCGCCATACGGTCATCGATAAGAACAGGGAGTACGTCGTGGCAGACGAATACCGCGAGAAACTGAATACGAAATGTCCGTCCGTGGACCAGAATGTAGGAAATCTAAGCGGCGGAAACCAGCAAAAGGTGCTGCTGGCAAAGTGGATGTTTGCGGAGCCGGATATCCTGATCTTAGATGAGCCCACCAGAGGAATTGACGTAGGCGCGAAATACGAGATTTACTGTATCATCAACCAGCTTGCGGCCGAGGGTAAGTCCGTGGTGATGATTTCTTCCGAGCTTCCGGAGATCCTTGGCATGTCGGACCGGATTTATATTATGAATGAAGGCAGACTGGCGGGCGAGATTAGCGCTGCGGAGGCAACCCAGGAGAAAATCATGGCGTGTATCCTGAAATCTGATAAAGGAGAGTAATCATGGAAAATAAGATAAAATTATCCGAGGTATTAAAAAAATATACGATGGTAATCGTGCTGGCGGTTGTTATTATCCTGTTTACCGTGAATACCGGGGGAAAAATGCTGCTTCCCCAGAACGTAAACAACTTAATTGCACAGAACGCCTACGTATTCATTCTGGCAACCGGTATGCTGTTTTGTATCCTGACCGGCGGAAACATCGATTTATCGGTGGGGTCTGTGGTCTGCTTTGTGGGGGCAATCGGCGGCACTATGATGATCAAGATGGGAATCAATCCTTATCTTTCCCTGATCGCCATGGCTATTATCGGAATCCTGGTGGGAGCCTGGCAGGGATTCTGGATTGCCTATGTGAGAATTCCCCCATTTATCGTAACACTGGCCGGTATGCTGATGTTCCGCGGCCTGTCCAATGTGGTGCTGCAGGGCATGACTCTGTCCCCGACTCCTGACAAATTCTTAAGCCTGTTTAATACATACGTGCCGGACTTTTTCGGCATGGAGGGCTTTAACCTTACGTGTTTTCTCGTTGGCCTGGCGGTATGCGCCGCCTATGTGGCAGCAACGCTTTACGGAAGAAGAAAAAAGCTGCAGAAGGGATACCGGGTGGACCCGGCTGGCGGCATGATCATCAAGATGGCAGTAATCTGCGCGGTTGTGCTGGCGTTTATGTTCAAGCTGGCACAGTATAAAGGGATTCCCAATGCGTTAATCTGGGTGACGGCTGTCATCTGTATTTACAGCTATATTTCATCGAAGACCACCACCGGACGGTATTTCTATGCGGTTGGCGGAAATGAGAAGGCGACCAGGCTTTCCGGTATTGATACGAATAAGGTTTATTTCCTGGCTTACCTAAATATGGGGCTTCTGGCGGCTGTGGCAGGGATGATCACTGTGGCAAGGCTGAATTCCGCCAATCCGACGGCTGGAAATAATTATGAAATGGATGCCATCGGCGCCTGCTTTATCGGCGGGGCCTCGGCCTACGGCGGAGTCGGCACCGTGCCTGGAGTCATCATTGGCGCAACTCTGATGGGCGTGCTGAACCTGGGCATGAGCATCATGGGCGTGGACCAGAACCTTCAGAAAGTGGTGAAGGGAGCTGTGCTTTTGGCTGCAGTTATCTTCGATGTAGTCAGCAAACGGAAGTCGTTTATACTGAAACAGTAAGCAGATTGTAACGAGTAATATCCGGTATGAGATAAATTTCCTTCCCTTTTCTCCTATAAATGTGCTAAAATAGACCTGATTCGACAAAAGGAAAGGAATACCGATTTATGAATAAAAAAGCGCGATGGTACACACCTTTTATACATAAAGTACTTCTGGCCGCGGCTGTTGCGGCGGTTTTGGGAGGCTGCGGAAAAAAGAATGACGCAGGGCAGGAGACACAGGCGCCCGAGCCCTCTTCCATCTCGATTGAGCTGGAGACTGAGAAGAATCCCCAGCCGGTAAAGATCCTGACAATCGGTGAGGAGCCGATGCCGGTACTGCCGGATCTTCCGGTTCTGGATGAGAATCCCATTCCGGAGTATCTCCGAAACGGCGTGGAGCATCCCATTATAGCAAGCCTTCAGCAGCGTCTGATGGATCTTGGATTTATGGACAACGATGAACCGACTCAATATTTTGGAAATATGACCGAATCTGCAGTCAAGACTTTTCAACGGCAGAATCAGCTGGCGCAGGATGGCATTGTCGGCCCGGAGACACTGAAGGCAATCATGGCCCCTTCCGCCAAATACTACGCGGTTTCGAAGGATGTTGATGGTGACGATATCAAGCGGATTCAGAACCGTCTTTACGAACTGGGATATCTGGCTACCGGGGATTTGGTGACCGGACACTTTGGGGACGATACAGAGGCCGCGGTCATCAAGCTTCAGGAGGTCAACGGACTGAATGTGGATGGCAAGGTGGGGCGGCAGACGATTAACCTTCTGTACAGTGATGAGATCAAACCCAATTTCCTTTCCTATGGAGAGAAGAGCGACGTGGTTCTGGCGTGCCAGACGCGGCTGAAGGAGCTGGGATATTTAACAACCACACCGGACGGTTCGTATGGCGATGATACGGCAGCAGCGGTCAAGCAGTTCCAGGCACGAAACGACCTGGTGGTTGACGGTTATCTCGGGCCGTCCACCCGTGTGGCCTTAAACAGCGCAGAGGCGCAGGCCAACGGCCTGATGCTGGGGGAACAGGGAGAGACCGTTACCCGGATCCAGCAGCTGCTAAATAAATACGGCTACTTATCTTCGGCCAATGTTACCGGCTATTACGGCGAGGTGACGGAAAAGGCAGTGAAGTCTTTCCAGAGCAACAATGGCCTTGCTGCAGACGGTTCTGTAGGCCGTCAGACGATGAATAAACTGACGGGAAGCAGCGTAAAGAAGGCGGGGACAGGCGGTTCATCCGGAGGCGGCAGCGGTTCTAAGGGCGGAACGGTAAAAGGCGGCTCCGGTGTCAGCGGTCTGCTGTCCATCGCCAGATCCAAGCTGGGATGCCCATATGTCTATGGTGCGAAAGGGCCGAACGCGTTTGACTGCTCCGGCTTCATCTACTACTGTCTGAATCAGGCGGGAGTACGGCAGAGCTATCTGACTTCGTCTGGATGGCGAAGCGTAGGAAAATACACCAAGATCACGAATTTCAACAGTCTCCAGGCGGGCGATATCATTGTCGTAAGCGGCCATGTGGGAATCGTGGCAGGCGGCGGTAAGGTGGTGGATGCATCTTCAAGCAACGGACGTGTCATAGAACGTGCCTTAAGCAGCTGGTGGAGAAATAACTTTATCTGCGGATGGCGTATATTCGGATAGGAATGGTTCAAAATAAGGGTATGAAAAAAAAGAGAAAAGCAGTAAACATGATAACCGATTCACCGGGCAGCGCGTTGCTTCTGTTCGCTCTGCCGATGATTCTGGGCAATTTATTTCAACAGTTTTATAATATTATGGACTCGGTCGTCGTAGGCCGGTTCGTAAGTGAGGAGGCGCTGGCATCTGTCGGCGCTTCCTATTCCATTACCAATGTCTTTATTGCCATCGCCATCGGCGGTGGCATTGGAAGCTCCGTGGTAGTGTCCCAGTTTCTGGGCGCGAAGCAGCTGGGGAATATGAAGACGGCGATCTCTACGACACTGCTCAACTTCCTGACGCTGAGCGTACTTCTCGGCACGCTGGGGTTTCTGTTTAACGAGCCGATTCTGGCGTGGATGAACACGCCGGAAAACGTATTTGCCGATGCCTCCGTGTATTTAAGCATTTACTTTGTAGGGCTTCCGTTCCTGTTTATGTACAACGTACAGGCGGCTATATTCCAGTCGCTGGGCGATTCCAGAACGCCGCTCTATCTCCTGATCTTTTCGTCGCTTCTGAATATTGTGCTGGATTTGCTCTTCGTAATCCGGTTCCATCAGGGAGTCGCAGGCGTTGCGGTGGCGACGCTGATGGCTCAGGGGCTGTCGGCGGTGATTTCCTTCACCATATTGCTGAAGCGCCTGAAGGCGTATGAAGTGACGGAGGAGTTTCATTTTTACGACATGAAGATGATGATCAATATGATGCGGGTGGCGATCCCTTCCACGTTTCAGCAGTCGATCGTCCATATCGGGATGCTTTTGGTACAGTCGGTGGTGAACGTCTTCGGTTCCGCGGTCATGGCCGGATTTGCCGCTGGTACCAGGATCGAGTCGATCTGTATCGTACCCATGCTGGCCATCGGCAATGCCATGTCGACCTTTACTGCACAGAACATCGGAGCCGGGCGTCCGGACCGGGTGAAGCAGGGGTATCGTTACTGCTATGCCATGGTCGGATTCTTTGCAGTGGTCATCTGCATAATCATGCAGCTGTGGGGGGATCTCTTCATACGCGGGTTCCTAAATGAGGGAAGCGCTGAGACCGCTTTCCAGACCGGTATGGCGTATGTGCGGTTTATCTCCTTCTTCTTTGTGTTTATCGGCCTGAAGGCGACGACAGACGGTCTGCTGCGGGGCGCGGGAGATGTGGTGGTGTTTACGATTGCCAACCTTGTGAATCTGGCGATCCGCGTGATCGTGGCGGCGGTATTTGCCCCGATTATCGGAGTACAGGCGGTATGGTACGCGGTTCCCATGGGATGGGCGGCAAACTATATTATCTCATTTATGCGGTATCTGACAGGAAAATGGAGCCGGGTTCATCTGATCTCCGGAAGATAAAAAAACAGGAATATTTGCGCGCCGTCTTTCGATAGGACGCCAGCGAATATTCCTGTTTTTATGTAATAGGAAAGTGCTCCTATTACATAAAAAGCCCTCCGGGCAGGAGGCGCATTCCGCGCTAAGGAAGTTTGGTTGCTGAAGCAACCGCGCTTCGGCGCGAGAGTCCGGCAAGCCGGACTCTTTAATTTTCCTTAATTATGAATTCCCCCTGCCATTCTGCCGGGGAAATGCCAGCTGCACTTTAAATAAATCTCCATCGATATAGATGGTAAACTTCCCGCCGAGAAGCTCCGTAAGGCTCTTGGCGATCGACAGGCCCAGCCCGCTTCCTTCCGTGGTTCGAGCCACGTCACCCCGGACGAAACGCTCCGTCAGTTCATCACCCTTGATGTTCAGAGGATTCTCTGACACATTCTTTATGGTGAAGAGTACCTGGCTGTCCCCTGCGATGACATCAACGTATACGCGGCTGTGCTCCATCGCATACTTAAACGCATTGTTATAAAGGTTTTCCAGGACACGCCACAGATGGCGGCCGTCAGCCTGAATAATAACGGTTTCCTCAGGGAAGCTGGATACCAGCTCCAGATGGCGGACCAGGAATTTTTCTTCAAATTCCCCGTTGGTCTGATAGATCAGCTCGACGAAGTCGATGTTGGTCAGCTCGATCTTTAAATTCCCGGAACTGGCTTTGGAGGCTTCGACAAGATCCTCGGTCAGAGTCTTAAGTCTCTGAGACTTTTGTTCCAGAACCTCTAAATAACCCTGAATCTTCGGGTCCTGAAGGTGTTCCCGTTTGATTAAATCCACATAGTTGATAATGGACGTAAGCGGCGTCTTAATATCGTGGGAGACATTGGTGATAAGGTCCGCCTTCAGGCGTTCGCTGCTTACCTTTTCCTGCAGCGCGGTATCCAGCCCCCGGCTGATATGGTTGATGTTCTCAGCCAGTTCCCGCTCTTTTCCGTCAAATTCTTCTGCATTGATCTTGTATTTGGTGTCTCCGTGGGAGATCTTTAACAGCGCTTCATTAATCTGGTCCGTCTCCCAGGCATTCTTATACAGCTGATGGAAAACCCATGAGTCCATACAGAGAAGCGCAAGGACGAGAATGCCCGTTAAAATTCGGGATTCCATGCTGTCATAGGTGAAATAGACGAACGCGCCGGTCGCGATAATGACACAGTTAAAAATAAAATAACAGATGTAGCCTAAAGCCAGCCGGGTCGTAAACCGGTGGTTTTTGATATAGAGACTGATATTCACGCAGATACGGCTCGTCAGACTGCCCGTCCAGAGCGTTCCCGCCTTATAGCGGCGGATCATGCTGAATGCTGCGACCATGCCGACTGCATAGAGAATCACCATGCGTGCAGCCAGTTCCCCGTAATACCAGCGGTCTTCCGACAGGAATAAATGGATAACCTTGTAGCCGACGTGTTCGCCCAGAAACAGGGCGCACATGGCGGCTGCGGCAAACAGAATCAGGCAGGTCTCCGTGGCGATCCGGTCGATTCTTCCCAGAACAACCGCGTCGTGATCGGAATTCTGATGGCCCGCCATACTCACCATGAAATACAGGCTTGCAGCGGATCCCAGAATTCCAATAATCAGGGACACGAGGCCGATGATAAAGAGCAGACGCATATGGTCATAGGATTTGGCAGCTTCAGAGTAGGAATCCTGGACGGGATACGCCGTATTGACTGCCACAACCATATAGTAATTGCTGTTGTTGTAAGGGTTGGACTTCTCCAGCTGGGCCGATATGGTCTTCAGTGTTGTGTTCAAATTGGTATCAACATACAGGGATTCACCGGTTACGTAGATATAACGGCCCAGCGTCTTTAACTCCTCCGGATTATCGATCACGGTGTTGTTATACAGCTTGGGAGCTTCCGAATCTCCCTTAAAAGATACCCGGAATTTCAAGTTGCTGGGATTCTGAATAAATTTATAGTGAAATGCATAGTAATTTCCTACATGGGCCAGCACTTCTTTTGCCAGTTCGGCCATGGTGGTATAAGATTCTCCCGGCTCGGAATCCTGATGATCGGGATCGTAGGAACGCCAGTCCACCCGGATGTCCTGCTCACCTTCTTCCGGTGTGTAGCGGCCATCCACCTTAAATTTTTCATTCAGATAATAACCCATGGACTTGGCCATACGCACCATCTCATCAACGGTATATTCTCTTACTTCCCCAGGACCGGTGGTCACACGGACGACAGGCTTGTCATAAGCCAGCTTTCCGTTTGATTCAAATACCTCTTTATATTTGATGTAGTTGAAAATATCGTCGATGTCCGTCTTAAACTGCCGGATGAACTCCGGCGTGTCCTCATACGTCTCGTTGGTAAGCCAGCTGATGCCTTCTCCGTAGTGAGGATTGTTGTACATGATGCTGATGCCCGTCACCACGAGGATGACAAAAAGAATGTGCAGCAGGACTGCATGTTCCTTTTTTCTTTTCATATGTTCTCCTATTGCTTTTCAATCTTGTAGCCGACACCCCAGACTACCTTTAAATAGCGGGGCTCCCGCGGATTGATCTCGATTTTCTCACGGATATGGCGGATGTGAACGGCTACGGTATTATCCGCGCCGATGGCTTCTTCATTCCAGATCTGCTCATAGATCTCGTCAATGGAGAACACCTTTCCGGCATTTTTAACGAGGAGCAGCAGAATGTTATATTCAATGGGAGTCAGCTTGATGAGATCCCCATCAACGGTAACTTCCTTGTTATCATCATTAATTGCCAGACCACCGCATTTATATACCTGGCCGGCAGTCTGCTGGTTCATATTGCCCAGCTGGGTATAGCGGCGCAGCTGGGATTTGACTCTTGCGACCAGTTCCAGGGGATTGAACGGCTTTGTAATGTAATCATCCGCGCCGATGTTGAGTCCCAGGATCTTATCGGTGTCTTCTGACTTTGCGGACAGGATGATAATAGGAATGCTGCTGGTCTCCCGAACCTTTAACGTGGTTCTGATTCCGTCCAGACCCGGCATCATCACATCCACGATCATTAAATCCACCTGATTATTCTCCAGCAGATCCAGGGCTTCATAGCCGTCATATGCTTTTATCACATTAAAACCTTCTCCGGTCAAATAGATATCTATGGCTTCCACAATCTGTTTATCATCATCACAAACTAATATACTCTGCATGTCAAAACCTCCTTTTCCATTATTATACAACGGGCAGGATAAAATTCACATTACTTTTTTCTGAAGAATCAGGGACAAAACATTTATAAATAGTAGAAAGTACAGATTATATAAGTAATATAGCAGGAGTCTTTCCGCTACAATAAAAAGAAAAAGGATTGATACAATGGGAAAAAACAGAATCTATAGTTTGAGGAGACAGAAAAAAATTCCCCAAGCATTATTGGGAGATTTACTGGGAGTCAGTCAGCAGACCGTCAGTAAGATAGAATCACAGCCGATTCCAGATATCTCATCGGAGCTGCTCTGCCGGATTGCCGACTACTTCGGTGTTACGGCCGATTATTTAATGGAGCGTTCGGAACAGTCCTGTGATTTTAATTTCGCCGACATGGATCCGAGAGAGATCGGGGATTGCCTGACTCCGGATGATAAGAAAATGTGGCTGGAAATGGGGATCCGGCTGGCGGGAAACGAATTTATGGCAAAGCATAAGAAAAAAAGCGGGAAATAATGCCTGGCGGCGGTCAGGGAGCCTGGGACACACTGACTTCACTGGACAGCTCCCTGAATGCTTTGGGCGATAACCCGGTATCCCTTTTAAACAGATGGTAGAAATGGCTGGTGTTGTCAAAACCCACCTCCTCACAGATCTGTAAAATGGACCGGTTGGTATATTCAAGAGCAAGTTTTGCATTGGCGATGCGGATGTCATTGATAAATTCAGTCGGCGTCTTATTTAAATGCTTTTTAAAGACCCGGCACAGGTATTCAGGACTCTTCTGAGAGATGCGGTAGAGGGCGTTTAAGCCTTCCTGGTAATTCTGCTGTTTCTGCATCTCCAGCGCAAGTAGCCCCAGCCACGTTGGAATGTCGTGGGACAGCTTTAAGTTATAGGAAAGAAAATAGCTGGTAAGGAGATTGACGGTGGCGGCCCTCAAAAGAGTATTAAACCGGACGATGTTGAGTTCGTGCGCAATGGCCAGCTGCTCGAAGGAGGGCAGTAAGTTGTTTAATTCCGCGGGGAGAAGCTGGCGGAAGGGAGGCATCTCGTTCTCCATCAGCTGGTCCGCGTTGCATCCGGTACCAAGAAAAGAAAAACACGAGTCCATGGTGCCTCTGGAAACCAGCAGATTATAAAAACAGAAATCGGAAGACGGATTCTGGAAGCTGTGTATGTCCTTTGGGCGGATGAAGACTAAGGCTCCGGTGTTTACTATCTTTTTCTTGTCATTAATGTGATGTGTGGCGCTTCCCGCGCCGACCAGGAAGAATTCATAATAATTATGGTTATGGGAACGGGTGTCGGCATCCTGAAATGCGATTTTTGTGCAGATCCCGTCTTCGCCTGAGAAGAGCCAGTCCTGCTCTCTGTAAAATTCAATTTTCATCTCTCGGCTCCTTTCGTGTCTACTGGATTACCAGTCTGCGTTTTCTGATATGGGAAATCGTTTAATAAGAGATCATTATGAGATATAGGCCTTCGCGTTATGCGCAGGGCTTTTTTATGTAATTGGAAATTGCTCCTATTACATAAAAAGCCCTCCGGGCAGGATGCGCACTCTTTATTCTGTCATGGGGAGGTCATTCTTACGGTTTCTATGTATGTCAATATAGCACAATAAATAGGGAAAGGCAAGACAAGACAGCGCCCTTTTTTTATGGTACATTTATGCTATCAAAATTACTTGAAAACAAGGGAAATAAATAAAATGTCTATAAAAAGTGCATTTCTTTCTAAGAATACCGGAGGGAAATACACGGTCTGTCAAGTGCGCTCAAAAAGCAAGAGATGGAAGAAAGTGGATAATTTATTACAATGAAGGAGGCAGTTATGAATCATTTTAAGGTGGCCAGCCCCAGAACAAATCTGGAAGTGGAAATTTCATTTACGAAGGCGTACCGAAGGATCCTGAAGCAGTGGCGGGGGAATAAATACAAGATTGAAGCAGAGTGTATGAAGGCCATGTATCCCTCCATTCTTCACCCGATTGAGGAGCAGGATGTTCTGGCGGGGCGCCATGAATTCGGACCGGTAGGATTCGGAATCCAGCATCAGACAGGGGGATTTGGATTCTATATCCACGAGGACGAGGTGGTAAAGGAGCTGGAGAACGGAGCCGGAAGCCTGAAATATCGTGAAGACTTAAATGATATGCTGGTATTCTGGAAAAAGGAAAACACGGACCGCTATGTGATGGAGCACATGCCGGAACACTTAAAAAAGGCTCTGATATCTGACCAGTGGGATAAGCTTCCCATGCCGGCCTGCCCGATTCTCCGAATGGCGGGTTGTTACCTGGATTTTGACAAGCTGGTGCTTAAGGGAATTCCGGGGATGGTGGAGGAGCTGTCGGCATCAATGAAGAGGAGTGGGCTTAAGGAAGAACAGATTCAGTTTCTGGCGGCTTCTATCGAGATGTTTGATCTCCTGAAAGAGATGCTTCATTACTACGAGGAGCAGGCCGGTGAAATGGCCGAAAGAGCAGAGGGAAAACGGAAAGAAGAGCTGCAAAAGCTTAAGGAGGCGCTCTTCCAGAATCAGCGAAGGAAGCCGGAGTCCTATCTGGAGGCGGTCCAGCTGGTATGGATGTACTGCCTTATGACGCCTATCATTGATATTGGAAGATGTGATGTGTTCTTTGGTGATCTTTACTGCCATGACATAGACAATGGAATTCTGACCGAGGAGGAAGCACTTAAGATTACCCAAAACTTCTTTCAGCTGGTTGACCATCTGGATTTTGAGACAGACGGCCGCGTGATCGTAGGCGGATATGGCCGGCGCAATCCGGAGACGGGGGACCGTTACAGCCTGCTGGCCATTGAGGCTTGCAGAACCGTAAAAGAGGTACTTCCGCAGTTCACACTCCGGTTTCATAAAGACACGCCCGAATCGGTGATGAAGGCCGCGATTCGCTGTATTTTAGAGGGAAGAACATACCCGCTTCTCTATAATGACGACGTGATCGTGCCAGGAGTAATGAGTACGTACGGTGTGTCGAGGGAGATGGCCGAACACTATATTATGCTTGGATGCGGAGAATATGAGTTTGAGCACTACAGTGTGGCAACGCCGAGCGGATCTCTCAACGCCGCAAAAATCATGGAACTGACCGTAAACGGAGGATGGGATCCGGTAGGGGGCTGGGCAATCGGTCCCAGGACGCCAAAGCTTTCCGAATGCGGAAGTTTCGAGGAGTTTTACCGTTACTATCAGGAGCATGCGAAATATTATATAGAGGCCCAGGCGGAATTTGAGGCGTATGAATATGAGATTACAGGCGCCAGGCACCCATTTCTGATGGCATCCGTTCTTTATGACGGCTGCATCAAAAAAGGAAAAGCACTTTTTGAGGGAGGCTGTGAGTATCTGGCGGGAACGCTGGAGTTCTATGGCGCGGTCGATGCGGCAGACAGTCTGTGTGCGGTTAAAAAACTGATCTTCGATGAAAAACGGATGACAGCGGAAGAGATGATGGAGGCGCTTGCCGATAACTTTTTAGACTATCCGGTTGCCAGAAAAATGATGCTGGAAGCTCCGAAATACGGCGTGGATCATGAGGAAGCAGATGCATTTTTCGTAGAATTACAGGACTTCTTTAATGAGACGGCAAAGGCCCAGGCAGACCGGGTCGGACTAAAGAGTTACTTGCCGGTTTACATAAATAATGCACAGAATACCACGCTGGCGAGATGGGTGGGAGCTACGCCGAACGGCAGAAAGTCCGGGTGCGCGACAGCCAACGCCAATAACCCGGAATCGGTGGTAGAGACGAAGGGATTGACCTCCATGATTAACAGTCTGCTGAAGCCCTCTCACATAAATCACGCTGGGATGGTACAGAATTTTCGATTCACGAAGGAGCTGTTGGAGCAATCAGAGGATAAGGTGATCGCCGCCATGAAAGATTACTTTGACAGAGGCGGATGTCAGGCGATGATTACCGTAATCGGAAAGGATGATTTGAAAAATGCGATGGAACGCCCCGAGGAGTACGGCGATCTGATCGTGAGGGTCGGCGGTTTTTCGGCAAGATTCGTCATGCTGGAAAAGGATGTCCAGAAGGAGATTTATGAACGGGCCAGCTACTGAGAAAAAAATGGGGGAAATATTCGATTTGCAGCATTTCTGCCTGGATGACGGTCCTGGAATTCGTACCACTGTGTTTTTAAAGGGCTGCCCGCTTCGCTGTATCTGGTGTCATAACCCGGAATCCTACGAGAAAAGGGATACCATCTCGTACAATGAAAGCAAATGTTCGGGATGCGGCGCGTGCGTGGAGGTCTGTCCTCAGAAGGCGCACCGGATTGTGACAGGATTGCACCGGTTTGAGAGAGAGGCATGCACCAGATGCGGGGCATGTACGGAGGTCTGCTGTTATGGGGCGCTGAAGAAAATCGGCAGAACTGTGACCGCGGAAGAGGTAATCGCCGAGGTTAAGAAAGACAGGACGTTTTATGAGAAGCCGGGACCTGGCGGAATCACCATTTCCGGAGGGGAACCGTTATTCCAGCCGTATTTTCTGAGGGAACTGTTGCAGGCGGCCAAGGATGAGGGCATTCATACGTGTCTGGAGACATCAGGCTTCTGTGCCGCTGAACCGTTAAATGCGGTCATTCCTCTCACGGACTTATTCCTGTTTGATCTGAAAGGGGAGAGGGCGGCGTATCCACACTTAACTGGTGTCAGGGCGGAGGAAATATACCAAAATCTGGAGATTCTTCTTGAAAAGAAGTGTCATGTGGTAATCCGGGTTCCGCTGATCCCGGGAATAAATGATACGGAGACCTTTTTCGGCGAATTGGCAAAGCTCTACCGCCGTCAGCCGGGAATTGAGGCATTTGAAATCATGCCGTATCACGGCATGGGAGCCTCAAAGGCGGTACAGGCCGCCGTTGTACAGGGGCTGGGTAAACAGCCTGACGCGACAGAAGATGAGAAAAAGGCATGGCTGGCCGCACTGAAAGGCTTGGGGCTGCCTGCGTTTATCAATTATTTTAAAAACAAATAGCACAAAATGTGCGAGGAAGGGAGCAACAGATATGAAGAAGGTATTGAGTTTGGGGATGGCAGTGGTGTTGACACTCAGTCTTACGGCCTGTGGAGGCAGGACGGAAAGCAAAGAGACAACTGCAACGCAGGCACAGGGACAGACAGAGTCCGTTCAGAGTGGAAAGGAGACGACGCAGGCCGCCTCCAATGTGGAGCTGGTAGCGACCAGATGGTCCGGAGGACAGTCTGATGATCAGAAGGAGCTTGTAAAGGGGTATACGGCTTCTGAGATTGTGATTGACGATGTGGCGTACGATAAGTTAAAGGAAAAGGAAACGCTTAGTATGTAGAAGAGCGGAGGCGGAGATTACGACCTGATCTATGTAGCGGAAGTATGGTGCCCGGATTACGCATCGAATGGCTGGCTTCTTCCTTTAAATGACTACATTGAAAAATATAATGTGGATTTAAGCATGTATAACCAGAGCCTCCTGGACACCATGACAGTAGATGGAAAAATCATGTCGCTTCCGACATTTACGCAGACGTCCATCCTGGCATATGACGAGACTGCCATGCAGCGGTACGGCGGAGAGGTTCCGAAGACCTTCGACGAGCTGATTGCATGCGCCAAATGGTTTAAGGAAAATGAGGGAACCGGAATTGCAGTTCCGGCCATGCAGGGACAGGCGGCAGTCGATTTATTTGGTGCGATCCTCTACTCCTGCGGCGGAGAGTTTATAAAGGATGGTAAGGCTGATTTGGGAAGTGATGAGGCAGCACAGGCAATTACCATCTGGCAGGAACTCTGTAAGTATGCTATGGACGGAGCTTCTACGTGGCATGTGGACGACGTGGGGCAGGCAATGAAGGATGGCGTGGCTCCTATCAGCATCAGCCTGTCCGGCAACTGCTCCGCATACTTAGATCCGGAGCAGTCGGCAGTGGCTGAAACCGTAAAATTCGCCGGTATGCCTGGAGTCGGAGACAAGGATTATGTGGGAACCGCCAATTTCTGGGGATGGTCTGTAGCGGCTAACAGTGAAAATCCGGATGAAGCATTCCAGGCGGCCGTATGGCTGACGAGCCCGGAACAGGAAAAGTCAGCGTCTCTGGCAAACGGATCGATCTCCGCGCTGCCGGAGCTGGCCGAAGATCAGGAAGTACTGGAAAAAATTCCGTATCTGCCCGCAGTCACAGAGGCCCTTGCGCACGCCAGGATTCTGCCTACAGCAGGAGATTCCTCCACCATGCTGACCGGCTTACAGGCAGTTTTATCAGAGATTGCCACTGATCCGGACACCGATTCGGCTGCGTTAATCAAGTCTTATAACGAGTCCTGCAAAGATTATCAGTTTGGCAGGTAGCGATAAAGGGGATGGGAGGTAAAGTAACAATGAAGCGGAGAAGAAATATACTGGAACAAGGGGATTTACTGCCCGTCCTCCTTCTTCTGCCCAGTATTCTGGTAGTGTTTGTGGTGATGTTCATTCCTCTTTTGTACGGCGTGTTCATGAGTTTTTACAACTATCATATGGGCAGTATTGATCTCAAAGAGGATTTCATAAGCATCAGCAATTATGTCAGGCTGTTTAAAGACAAGGTCTTCTTAAAAGCGGTCGGGAATACGCTGTATTTCACAGCCGCCGCCATTGCCGGGGATTTAATACTCGGTACGGTGATCGCAGTGTGGCTTCAGAGCCTTACGGGCCGGTTAAAGAGTATTCTCCGTCCCATCTGCACCATGCCGCTCCTGGTCTCGCCCATTATCATCGGTCTGATCTGGAAATACATGTTTAATATCAACGGCGGACTCATCTACTGGGTTCTGGGGCTGTTTGGAATCACCTCCAAACAGTTCCCGGGCCTTGCGGGAACGTCCACAGCCATGCTCTGCGCTGTCATTGCACATTGCTGGCAGGTTATTCCCTTTGTTATCGTGGTGCTCAGCTCCGGTTTGCTCAGCATACCGGGCGAGTATTATGAGGCGGCGGAAATGGACGGAGCCGGATTTATACAGAAATTTTTTCATATATCCCTTCCGGGTCTGATTCCGGTTTATATGGTCATCCTCCTGTTTAACGGAGTGGATGCCATCAAGGTGTTTGATATCATCTATGCATTGACCGGCGGCGGTCCGAATAACTCCACCATGTCGCTCAGCCTCTATGCGTATAAAATTGGGTTTGATACCTTTGATATGGGATATGCGATGACGATATCCAATGCCAGCATGATCCTTTCCTTTCTGGTATTTGGCATTATCTTTATCCGGTATAATGCAAAAGCGCATAAGGAGGGACAGCAGTGATGAAAAAATCAGCGATTGTATGCGGAAAAGCGCTGTTCGGCCTGCTTGTGGTGCTTACGGTAGTCTTCCCGATCTATATGATAGTGAGCAATTCCTTTAAGCCAACGCTGTTGATCAGGAAAATGCCGCCGCAGTTTTTCTTTCACCCGACTCTTCAGCATTATGTGAAGATCTTTAAGCAGGGAAACTTCCTGTCGTATTTTGGCAACTCGTTTATCATTGCCATGTCGACAACGGTTATCAGTATTGTGCTGGGAAGCCTCGCGGCATATGGGCTGGCAATCATGAAATCCAACTGGGGGAACCGTATTTCCACGTTTCTGCTGTTTTCCAAGCTGGTGCCGACGATTACCATTATGATCCCTCTCTATATTATTCTGGACAAGGTGCATCTTCTGGGGACCTACGTGGGGCCCATACTGGCCCATGTGTCGGTAAACGCGCCGTTTGTGGCCTGGCTGGTGCTCGGATTTATCCGGGATATTCCGGGAGACTTATTTGAGGCCGGGAAGCTGGACGGCTGTACGAGAATGCAGGTATTCTGGAAGATTGTATTTCCTCTTCTCTCACCGGCGATTGGATCCGCGCTTTTACTGGTCATGCAGTATTCCTGGAACGAACTGCTGTTTTCCATGCAGTACACAAATCTCCACACGTATACGCTTACGGTGGGTGTATCCAGGTTCGTAGGGGCGATTTCGGTAGACTGGGGACAGTCCAGCGCGGCGGCTACCATTGTCATGGTGCCGATTATTATCGCGGGCTTCTTCCTTCAGAAGTATCTCGTCAGCGGGCTGACGGCCGGTGCGGTTAAGGGATGAGTATAAAATAATATTACAGCAAAGAAAGAATGAACAATGGAGGTACAGGACGTGTATTTTGGAGCGCAGTATTACAGGCCGCCATTCCCGGACCGGACGTGTTGGGAGCGCGATTTTTTAAATATGAAGCAGCTGGGATTTCGTGTGGTAAAGCTTTGGGCGGTATGGAACGATATTGAGCGGGAACCGGATCATTTTGTGTTTGATGATCTGGACCGACTGACAGAGTTTGCCGGAAAGAACGGTCTTAAGGTGATTATTAATACGATACCGGAAGGGGCGCCGTACTGGCTGTATGAGGCATACCCGGACTGTCTGTACGAGACTGTGGAAGGAAAGAAAATTACCATGGGGGGGCCTGCGAACCTTCCGACAGGGGGATGGCCGGGACTCTGTATGGATAATCCGGAAGTTTCGGATCTGGTGTGTAATTTTATATTCCGTACAGCAGAGCATTACCGTGACAACAGCAGTGTGATCATCCTTGATGTGTGGAATGAACCGCACCTGGAGCCGATGTTCGATTATAAGAATGAGCTCCTCTGTGCCTGCAGAGCGTCGAAACGGGCGTTCCGGGACTGGCTGAAGGTTAGGTATGGATCGCTGGAGCGTCTAAACGAGGCGTGGTTCCGTCGGTATTCCGACTGGGAGGAGATTGTTCCTCCGCCGCGGTTTGGGACATATACGGATATGATGGACTGGAGGCGGTTCTGGTTATATAATCTGGCCGAATGGCTGAAACGGCGTGTGGACGCGGCGAGACGCGGCGCACCAGGCAAGTTGATTCAGACTCACAGTGCCAGCGCGGATTATATGGGGGCTTCCAGTAACGGCGCGCTGGGTATAGAACTGTCCGATGAATTCCTGCTCGCCCGCGAGGTGGACGTGTTCGGGCTGTCCAGCTTTCCGAAGTGGCTGATGGGAGAGACGAAGCGGGACTACGATCTTTCTCATCTGCTTCAGTCAGAAATCATCTGTGCGGCCTCCCGGGAAAAGGATTTCTACCAGGCAGAGCTTCAGGGCGGGGCCGGCGTACCGGGATTTCTGGCTCATAAGGTCCCAAAGAGAGAGGATATCCGTATCTGGAACTGGAATACCATTGCGGCTGGGGGAAAAGGCGTGGTGTACTGGCAGTACGCTCCGGAGCCTGCGGGAATGGAATCTCCCGGATTTGGCCTGACAGGCTTTAACGGAGAAAACACGGAGAGAAGTCTGGAAGCGGGCCGCTGCGCCAGGCTCTTCGAAGCATATGAGCTGGACCGAAGCAGGCCGGTTCCGGCTATAAATGGCATCTACCTCTCCAGAAATGCGGACTTACTGCTCTTTGCAGCAGGCGCCCAGGAAGAGAAATATGCACACAGTATCTATGGTGTCTTTAAGTCCTGCGCCGAAGGGGGAATACCTGTGAGATTTGTCCATAGCGACTATATGGATTCCGTATGGGAAGAGGGCCTGCGGGTTCTGTATGTTCCCATGGCGCTTTCCCTGTCTGACGAAGAGCAGAGCAGAATCCTTAAGTTTGCCGGAATGGGCGGCCGCGTGGTTCTGGAAGCGGCCGCAGGCCTCTATTCGGAGATGGGGGAGATATCTGCGGGTGGATCAAGCTCTCCATGTCCCATGCTGGAAGCCGCTTTTGGGGCGGAGGAGATATCTCTGGACGCTGGAGACGGAGAGCTTCCGGTGATGGATAAAGAGGGCGCTGTCCTGTGTGAAGGCCTGTATTACAGGCAGACGATGAAGGCAGCCCGGGGGGAAGTGACCGGCTGGTTTGAAGACGGAACTCCTGCTATGGCTGAGGTGGAATATGGAAAAGGGGAAATACGGTGGACCGGAACATTTCCAGGGGCAGCAGTAAAGGATGCGGGGAGCCGCGCAGCGGCTGAATTTATACAAAAGCAGTTCAAAGCGGAAGGCTATTCTCTGTTTTCTGTACTGGAGGCGCCGGATCTGATCGTCAGACTGCTCCAGACGGAGAACGGACCGGTTATGGCAGCTGTAAACCAGACACCGGAGAGCAGACCTCTCTTTGCCAGGGAACAGACAGGGAAGGAGTGGAGCCTGGAGGTCCCCGGATATGACGGAGTGCTGTTAAGATTAGATACAGGGGAGTAACCATAGATGGGAAAACGAATAGGGATCGTAGGTACCGGGTTTATTGCGATGAAACATTTGGCTGCGTTCAAGGCGCAGAAGAAAGCGGAGATTGTGGGCATGTGTACCTACTCCAATATGGAAAAACTGCATGCCATCTGTGAGGAACACCAGATTATCCCGTTTGCCAGTATGGATGAAATGCTGGAAAAGGGAGAACTGGATGCGGTGGTTCTCTGCAGCGTGACTGCCTGCCACTATCAGGAAATATTAAAGGCCGCCGCTGCCGGGGTCTCCATGCTGGTGGAAAAGCCCGTGGTAGGTGAGGCTGAACAGTATCAGCGCGTCAGGCGAGCCATCGAACAGAACCGGGTCATGCTTTTTCCAGGACATAATTTCATGTACCGGAGGCCCCTTTCGCAGATGAAAAAACTGCTTGACGAGAAGGCGTTGGGAACAATACTCCAGTCCTCTTTCTTCTCAGCGCAGCTTCTGGATACCTCGGGAACAGAGAACTGGAGAAGGCAGAAGGAGCTGTCCTGCGGAGGTGCGTTAATCGACAGCGGACACCACCTGATTTACCAGATGCTGTATCTTCTGGGCGTGCCGGCGCGGCTTCAGGCGTTTACGGCTAATCTGCGTTTGCATGATCTGGATGGCGAAGATACCGCTCAGCTCAATATGCAGATGACGGATGGCTCGCTCTGCGTCATAACAGAGAGTTGGGCATCTGAAGCGCAGACCAGTTAAACGGGATACGAATACTGGGGACCGATGGGGAGATGCACTTGACGGATGCGCTCTATGTAAATGGGGTAAGACTCTGTGACGCAGAGCCGTACGACCAGACATTTGTTAATCAGGCGCAGGCATTTCTGGACTGCCTGGATGGTACGTCAAAACCGCTGTCGACACTGGAGGATTCCGAGCATACGCTTCAGATTATACGGGCGGCCTACCGGAGCTCGGCAGAGGGAAGTGTTTACAGAACGAAATGGTATAAGTAACAAATATAAAAAGTAAAGCATATAGCTTGAAAGCTGCTGCAAAAGCGGACGAAGGATCGTCTGTGGAACGGCAGCTTTTTTCTGTGTTATAGAGGGGACGCAGTGTAAAATAAATCGTTACAATCAGGTTATAAACCTATGAAAAAATCAGAAGAAAAAGCAAAAATCCCACATTGTGGGCCGCATAGCTGTCCGGTATAATGGTAGGTGAGATAATCCGGCCGGTAAAGAGATGGCTTTGGCCGGTTACAAATAGGGGGAAGGAGCGGCAGCAGGTGCAGGGCAGTCCGCTGCTGATATACAAAGGGGGAACGTGCATGTATACACTGATCATAGTTGACGATGATGAGTTAATACGGAAAGGCCTTGAAAAGGTGATTCAGTGGGAGAAGATGGGATTTTCAGTGGCAGGAACATTTAAAGGTGCAGTGGATGCGCTGGAGTATTTAAAAAGTAATACGGCGGATGTGATTCTCACGGATATCCGGATGCCTCAGATGACAGGTCTGGAATTGATTGATGAGGCAAAGAAGATCAGAAAAGATATCAAGTCTGTGATTATCAGCGGCTATGGAGAATTTGAACTGGCAAAAAAGGCCCTGCTTTTAAAGGTGGAAGACTATCTCTTAAAGCCGCTGGGGGAAGAAGAGATTGAGACCGCGTTTTTAAAACTGAAGAAGAATCTGGACAGTGAAAGATTTGTGACGGATGGCGACAGCAGACAGAAGATTAGCCGGGAGTATGAACTGATGAAGCTTTTGGAAAAACACGTCCGTATGGTAGCCCTGTTTGAAGAGGATAAGAGGGGGAAGAACTGTTATGAAATGATCCTCATAAGGCTGAAAGCAAAGAAAGGAGGGGACCGGGACGGTGAACAGATGGACGCCTGTGAGTCCATGATCAGACAGGTCTTTTCCAACGGTCTGTTCAACGACGTTCAGGGGCTTTTTGCAGTTCTGGTACCTCCCAAGCAGCTAAACGGGATGCTGATGCATTTGAAACGGGAATTTCCGAAATACAAGGAAATATTATATCAGATTCTCATCGGGAGAGAGGTGTATTCTGAGGCGGAGGTAGTCTCTTCCTATTGGTCTGCCGTCGATTTAGGCAGGGATGAGGAGATGAGCGGTGTGATTCATTACGAACGGGAACGCAATATCTATAAAAAAGAGTGGGATATTATACAGGAATTGAAAAATCGTATGGTTGACAATTTTGAAAACGGCCGCTTTCAGGAGATTGATCACCAGATCCGGGAGATCAACACTGTTCTGGAGCACTATGAAAGCAAGGATATGTATTATTTTTACTGCAATATTGTTATGAAGATGCTCAAATATTTTGAACTGGAAAACAACGGAGCAGTCTATCTCTTTGCCCACCGTTATTACGCCGATGTGGAACAGCAGTATCCCACGGCGGATCAGCTGAAAAAGAATTTCAGCCAGGATATCGACACCATACGGAAATCACTGTGGGAGAATTCCGACAGCATGAGAAATCTTATAGTGGCAAAGGCGAAAACATTGATTGAAAAGGAATTCGGCAATGAAAATCTGAGTCTTGCTTTGGTGGCAAACCAGTTAAACATCAGCTACGGTTATCTGTCTACAATTTTTACAAAGGCGGAAGGCCGCAGCTTCAAGACGTATCTGGTGGAGGTTCGCATGGAAAAGGCCAGGGCGCTGCTGTTGTCAAGAAATTACCGCATCTATGAGATTGCGGAGATGGTCGGTTATAAGAATCCCCGGTACTTTACAGATGCCTTCAAAAAATATTATAACTACTCGCCGGCAGATTACATAGCCAGGTTCCGGGGAAATGAGGGATTATGAGAAGGGAAAAGTCCAGTCTGGGTAATCCGGTAAATATTGGCCGGAAAAAAGTCCTGATATCAATCAAGGCATATCTGCTGCTGATCTTTATCGTGTCCATTGTGGCCACCATCTGCCTGTCCGGTCTGGCCATGCGTAAAAAGATAACGGAAAATGCGCGTGAGAGAACGCTGGAGGGTGACGCATGGCTGGTATCCCAGCTCTGTGAAACAGCGGATTACTTAAGCGGCCAGGCCGAGAATATCTCCGCAACGCTGGCGTTTGACAGTGATATTCAATCTGCGCTGATCGCCTATGAGTATGGGGGAGTCGGTGTGATGGGCTTAGATCAGGTGCGAATCCGCATTAACAATAATCTTCTCTATAAGAGCCGTTTTAACACCGCACTATACGACTGCATTAATATCGTGTTGTTTTCCAACGACGGAGAGGTGATTGGCAGTAAAGAATCATTCAATCAGAGTGCACGCATATCTGACTATGATTGGTTTGACCAGGTGGAGAACTCCCATGGTAAAAGCATCTGGCTGCCGCTGGGCTATGATTCCAACAGCAAATCAACATCCAAAGTTTTAACAATTCCTGTAGTCAGAAAGATATTTTCCACCCAGAGCGGTAAGGAAAATACGCTGAATGAGGTGATGACCGTCGGCAAGGCGCTGGGTTATATAACGGTCTACATTGATGCCGCCATGTTTTCCGATATTGTGGCCGAGGATGCTGCTGTGTATACAAAGCGCTTTTTCCTGTTGGACGAGAATAACCGGATTATCAGCTGTAGGAATAAGGAAAAAATCGGGGAAACATTTGAGTATCAGGTAAAAAAGAACGGATATATCACTGTGGACGGAGCCGATTATGTGATGGCAGAGAAAAAAATAGAAAACAGGGGCTGGAACTATATCTGCCTGACAGAGCAGAAAGAGGTTACCCGCGACGGTTCCATTGTTTTAAGCGTCTGCGCAATTCTTGGGACGATTCTGATTCTGGTGTTCGCTGCCATTGGGCTAATGCTGTCCAGAAGCATCGCCATCCCGGTAAAGGTACTGGCGGATCACTTTAAACGGGCGGAAAACAGCAACGTGACCATACAGGAAACCAGCGGTATCACGGAGTTTACGAATCTGTACGAATCCTTTAACCACACAATGGAGAAAATTCACGATCTGGCAAACCAGGTTTATGAGAATAAGCTGGTTCATCAGGAACTTGTGCTTAGTATTAAGGAGAGCCAGATCCAGGCGCTTCAGATGCAGATTAATCCCCATTTTCTTTACAATACCCTGGACTGTATCAACTGGAGAGCCCAGATTGACGGCAATAAAGAGGTTGCCGAGATGATCCGGATTCTGGGAAAATTTTTTCGCTCTAATATGGAGATTAAAGGGGAGTTTACCAGCTTAAAGGCCGAAATTGATAATATTGAACTGTATATCACCTTATCAAAGCTGCGATTCGGAACCCGGCTTCACTGTTTTATTGATATTGATGAAATGCTTTATGATCAGCGGATTATGAAGCTTCTGCTTCAGCCGCTGGTGGAGAATTCCATTAAACATGGACTTGAAGTGGAGAATATCGATGAAAATATCTGGATCTGGTGCGGAGTGGATGATAACGATCTGGTGATTTCCGTAAAAGATGACGGCAGAGGAATGGCTCCGGAAACGTTGGAATATTTACGGGGACTGTGGGATTCAAGGGAAGAGGAGTATAAGAAGACGGAATCGATCGGCCTTTATAATGTCATGAGGCGTCTCTATCTCTGCTATCGGGAAGAGTGCAATCTGGAGATATTCAGTGAGCCTTGCAGGGGAACGGAGATTGTTATTACATTTCCAGTCTCCGGGGCCCAAATGAAATAATCAGGATAAATCTAAAATTATTACAGAGAGTCCTGAAAAAATCAGAACTTATATAAAACAGGCCTCCTTGTGAAATAACTGTGAGGCACTTATCATAAAATCATCAGTTAACGAGCAAGGAGGAAAAAAGATGAAGAAAGCATTAGCCATAACACTGGCCTGTGTCATGGCCGCAGGAGTACTTGGCGGCTGTTCCGGTAAAGGCGGAGAAAAAACGACAGAAGGTGTAACAGGGGGAAACAGTGAAGCCGCAACAGAAGCTGAAAAGGGAGAGAAAACCGAGAGTGCAGCTTCCGGCGAGAAAACCATTATCCACTATTATGACTGGGTAACCATGGATACCTCCATTATCGACGAGTTTAATGCAGCAAATCCGGACATTGAGGTACAGTATCATGCAATTCCGGATAATGGTTCCGATAAGCTGACTCAGCTCGATATCCTTGCCATGGGCGGCGGTGAGATCGATGTTATGCCGGGGTCCGACGGCGAGCAAATGCTTCGTATGAAAAATGGTATGTACGCTCCAATTGATGAATTTATTGAAAAAGACGGGATTGATATGGAGAAGAACTTCGGAGGTATCTTAAGCTATGACGGAGTGACATACGGGTATCCGATTCGTTCAACCATTGAGGGAATCTGGTATAACAAAGACATGTTTGACGCTGCTGGGATCGGGTATCCGGACGGTTCCTGGACATGGGATGAATATAAGGAAATCGCAGAGAAGCTTACCAGCGGTGAGGGCGATTCCAAGGTTTACGGAACGTACACCCACACCTTTAACGGTCAGTGGGCTCCAATTGGTAATGAAGTCTCCCCGTGGTATACAGAAGACGGAAAATGTAATATCATGGCAGACGGATTTAGAACCTCTCTGGAGCGCAGAAAAGAACTGGATGACTTGGGATACCAGCTTTCTTTCAGCCAGATTATCGCTACAAAGGCCAATCAGAGTTCTGCGTTCTTAGGCGGTAAATGCGCCATGGTACAGGCGGGTTCATGGATTGTTCAGAATATCAAGGATCAGGAGAACTATCCTCATGATTTCCGCATTGGCGTTGCTCCGCTTCCGAGGTTTGATGATACGGTAAAGACGGATGATAACTTCAGTGTTGCGGCCACAATTCTGGCGATTCCGGCAACCTCCGAACACAAGGAAGAGGCATGGAGATTCATCCGATACATGGTAGAGGAAGGTGCAGAGCGCGTGGCTGGAACTGGAAATTATCCATCCTATAAGCCAGCTTATAATGACAGCCTCATTCAGACCTTTATCGAGGGAGCCGGTCTGGAAATCGATGATGTAAGAGTACTGTTTAAAGATATGACAGCGGTAAGCCAGAAGCCAACCGGCCTTGGCGCAGCCGAATACCAGCAGTCCATGCAGGAGCAGACCCAATTGTATTTCAATGGAGAAAAGTCGGCAGAGGATGTTCTGGGACAAATTGAAAAGATTACCAACGAGGCAATTGAAAAAGAGGTAAGTGGTAAGTAAGAGCAGTGAGAAAAAGCCGTAGAATATAGCAGCCGGTCGGGCAGGTTGTATTTTGCGGCTATTTCTATACTAATTTTACAGCCATTCTTCCATTATGCTCCTTGGAGGGGAAGGGTTAAAAGAATGAAAAAAATAAAACAGAAACTGTCAAAACGCCAGCTTCGGGAGGAACGGGCCGGATACTTATTTGTCATACCAAATTTTATCGGAATCCTGATCTTTGTGGCACTTCCCATTGTATTTTCACTGCTGTTGGGATTTACAAAATGGAACCCCATGCAGGGGCTTTCCGCCATTGAATTCACGGGCATGGAAAACTTTACACGGATGGCGTCAGATGACCGTTTAAAAGCGGCCCTTATGAATAACTTTGTCTACACCTTTACCTATGTTCCGGTTTCCGTATGCTTGGCACTGATTATCGCCGTTTTGCTGAACAAGTTTGTGTTCTGTAAGGTCCCGCTGCGTCTGATGTGTTTTATGCCATATATATCTGCCATGGTGTCGGTGGCGTACGTCTGGCTTATCCTGTTAAACCCTGAGGGTGGTCCGGTCAACTCCATTCTGTCGGCGCTGGGAGTGAAGAATCTGCCGGGGTGGTTTACAAAAAGTAATTCGGCATTGGCCGGTATTATCGTCATGTCCATCTGGCATGATGCGGGATACTATATGATCATATTTCTGTCGGCACTTCAGGGGCTTTCGAAAGAGGTTTATGAATCGGCAAGGGTGGATGGTGCTAATGGGCTCCAGACCTTTTTCAGAATAACGGTTCCCATGATGGCCTCCAATATTCTGTTTGTATCGATCCTGGCTACCATGAATTCCTTCAAGGTCTTCGATCAGATTAATGTTTTGACAGAGGGCGGCCCGGGGTACTCCACCAACGTGCTGGTTTACTGTATCTATCACTATGCATTCAGGGAACATAATATCGGCTATGCCTCCGCGGTTGCGGTACTGCTGTTTTTAATCATCGTGATTATCTCTGCGGTACAGGTAAAGCTGAAAGAAAAATATACAATTTAGGGGGGAAGAGAAGATATGAAAGCAAATACAAGAACTCTGATACTTCGAATCGGAGCCACTTTGATCGTTGCATTGCTTGCCATGATCTGTGTGTTCCCCTTTATCTGGATGGTGTCCGCCTCCTTTAAAAATGAGATCGATGTCATGGAATTTCCGATTCGTATTATTCCGAAGGTGGTGAACTGGACGAATTATTCTACCGTATGGCTGAAGAGTGATTTTCCTAATTACTACCGGAACAGTTTAATCGTAACCGGAATAACACTGGTGGGGACGATCTGCCTGTCAACGACGGCGGCGTATGGTTTTGCGAGGTTAAAATTCCGCGGCAAGGGAGTGATCTTTGGGATCTACTTAGCAACACTCATGGTGCCAGTGCAGGTAACACTGCTTCCCAAGTACATATATTTTGGACAGCTGCATTTGAATAACACGTTTTACGCACTAATACTGCCGGGAATTTTTTCGGCCTTTAATACGTTTCTCATGCGCCAGTATTATGAAGGGATTCCCTATGAGCTCACTGAGGCTGCACAGATCGACGGTGCAGGCCATTTCCGGATATTCTGGCAGATTATGCTGCCGCTTACGAAGTCGGGTTTTGTTACCCTTCTTCTGTTCTCCTTTACCTGGACCTGGAATGATTATATCAATCCTCTTATCTATTGTAATAAGGAGGAACTGCTGACATTAACTGTCGGCCTCCAGCGATTCCAGCAGGCTCAGAGCACGCATTATGCTCTGATTATGGCAGGCTGTACACTGGCGCTGGCCCCACTCATCGTACTGTTTTTATTTACTCAGAAATACTTTATTGAAAGCTTCGCATCGAGTGGTGTGAAGGGATAGAAAGGAAGTAACCATGAACAAAAAAATCAAAGAGATATTAAACAGCCTGACTTTAGAAGAGAAAGCATCTCTCTGTTCCGGTGTGGGGCTGTGGCAGACGAGACCCCTGGAAGAAAAGGGGATTCCGGAAATCTGGATGGCAGACGGCTCCAACGGTGTCCGTATCATGAAACCGGTAAATCAGGAGCGGAAACAGGATACCTCGGATTTCTTAAAGGTCACAGACCTGACCCAGAATTCTCCTACTATTACGAACCAGTATGAAGCGGTCTGCTATCCGTCAGGAGCGTCTCTGGCGTCCACTTGGGATACTGAACTGATCGAGGAAATGGGCGAGGCATTAGGTGATGAATGCCGGTATTTTAAGGTAAACTTCCTTCTGGCTCCGGGTATTAACATCAAACGAAGCCCATTGGGCGGCCGCGGATATGAATATTATTCCGAAGATCCCTATCTGACTGGCAAAGTAGCGGAAAGCTTTATAAAAGGCGTTCAGAAGACGGGAACGGGAACCAGTATCAAGCATTTTGCTGCCAATAATGCGGAGACACTGCGAATCAATATGAGCTCTGATGTTGATGAACGCGCACTCAGGGAAATCTACTTAGCTCCTTTTGAAATCGGGGTGAAAAATGCAAAGCCTTGGACGGTAATGTCCAGCTATAATAAGGTAAATGGAGTCCAGATGGCAGAAAACAGAGAGCTGCTGACTGACATCCTCCGGGACGAGTGGGGATTTGACGGTGTAGTCGTGTCCGACTGGGGCGGTGTCAAGGACCGGATCAAGGCACTGGAAGCCGGAAACGACTTAGATATGCCTGAAAACCAGCGCAGTAATCAGTCTGTTGTGGACGCGGTAAGGAGAGGCATTCTCTCTGAAGCGGTTCTGGATCAGAGCGTGGAACGGATTCTGGAGCTTGTGTTTAAGGCAAAGGAGCAGGAACGTTTTACGGATGAAATGGATTTTGAAAGCCATAGGAATCTATCGAGAAAAGTGGCCGAAGAATCTGTCGTACTTTTAAAGAATGAAAAAGGACTTCTGCCCATTACAAAGGAAAAATATAAAAAGGTTGCCGTGATTGGAGCATTTGCCAGGGAACCCCGTTATCAGGGAGGAGGCTGTACGCTAGTGAATCCGATCCGGATTAGCAGGCCTTATGAGGAAATGGAGAAGCTGGCTGGTAAAAACATAGAACTTACCTATGCAAAAGGGTACGAACTCAAAGACGAGACGTCGGACGAGCTGATCCATGAGGCTGAGGAGGCAGCCAAGGAGGCGGATATTGCAGTAATCTTTGGCGGATTGTGGGTGGCATACGACAGAGAAGGCTTCGACCGGAAGCACCTGGAGATCGACTCCTCCCATATTCGTCTGATTGAGGCTGTATCCCGGGTACAGAAGCGCGTTGTAGTAGTACTGAGTAACGGGGATGCCGTGGTTATGAGCCCGTGGCTGGATCATGTGGGGGCTGTAGTAGAACAGTTCCTCGTCGGTGAGACAGTAGGCGAGGCTCTGGCACGTGTCCTTTTCGGTGAGGTAAATCCCTCCGGCAAGCTGCCTGTGACGTTTCCAAAGCGTCTGGAAGACACGAGCGCTTATCCGTACTTCCCGGGTGAATGCAGTCACCATGTATATGGGGAAGGAATATTTGTTGGATACCGTTATTTTGATAAGAAAAAGATTGAACCACTGTTCCCGTTTGGATACGGAATCAGTTATACGACATTTCAATACTCTGCTATAAGGGCAGACCGAAGCCAGATGAAGGATACAGATACGGTAACGGTTTCCGTGGATGTGACAAATACAGGCTGCGTAAAAGGAAAAGAGATTGTTCAGATCTATGTAAGCGATGAAAAATCCCGCTTAAAACGGCCGGAGAAGGAATTAAAGGCGTTTGGCAAGGTGGAACTGGAGCCAGGGGAGACAAAGACGCTGACCTTTATGCCGGGATACCGTGATTTCGCCTATTATGACCCGGAGGCATCAGACTGGGTAGTGGAAGAGGGGATCTTCCATATCCATGCAGCGGCAAATGCTGGTGACATTCGTCAGAGTATACCAGTAGAAGTCACAGAAGCGAAAAAGAAGTTCCGCAGGCTTTATCTGGACAGCCAGCATACCGCGGTGTTTGATCATCCGATGGCTAAAAAAATGTATTTGGATTTTCTGGTAGAGACCGGAGTGATCGCAGCGGACCGAGTAGAAGCCATGGCGTCATTGCTGAAGGGAAACTATATGGGAATTTACAACGTGGTTACCTCGCTCCTGGGGGGAAATGTGACAAAAGAAGAGATGCAGGCAGTGCTCGATAGGATTAACGAGGTTTGCAAAGATAACAGACCAGCTGAATAAGTAAGGAGAGGAAGTCCGAATAGCCGCCGGGAAGTCCGGAAGGGGGATTCGGACTTCCCTTTTTGAAGCAACAGAAGGAATGCTATGACCTTTCCTTTTGCCACTCATCATACCAGTCCCGGATCTGTGTGTGGGAGATGCCAATAAGTCCGGCGGCCTCCTCGGCAGTGAAGCCTCGGGCATACATATTACGGGCGACTGTTTGAGAACGGCCTTGGTCTCCCAATGCAAGTCCGAGTTCCTTACCTTCCATTTTTCCGTCTTCAAATATTCCGCGTATTGCTTCACACATGTTGATTTTACCACCTTTCTCACGGTATTTTTCTTTTACTGTTTCCAGTTCTTTTGAGTCGGTCAGTGCGCTGATTACGTCGCATGCCTCCTCATCTAGTTCCCGAAGTTTTTCTGTATTCTCAAGGGTAAATCTTTTGACAGCAGCTTTATCTGATGATCTTTGAATAAAGCCGAAGACCTCCCGCAGATCCGTCTGATAACGGTCAAGATTCTGAATACACCGAACCTACAGAATGTGTATGCGGTAATCATTAAGCAGACTCTTCATTTCGTCAGGAACTGATTCTAAATCCAGTAAGTCATACAGCGTGCGTGCTCTCCACCACGGTTCGGAGCCATAATATAAAACAATGGTGATAACCGCCTTAAAATGATCCTCTTTTGTAATGCCTCCCAGAAATTCATCGGGATTTAGTCTCTTTTTCCTTCGGTTTTGCCGTCGCAGTTTTCTCAACTGTTTATCGTAACCGGCGGCATCTTCTAACATAATCCGCACTGGCATTCCGTAATGAATATTATTCTGGTGCTCCAGACCAAGAACTATAAAATTCATTCCAAAAACAATCTTCCTTACCGTATCCCGGTATTTTTGAATGGGTATAAAACTCTTAACTTTACTAAGAAAACCTGTCATCACAGGATTTCCGTCCATGATATCATTTTCGCCTATAACCTGACTGCCTTCGAATACAAATCCATTGATCAGGTCTGCATAGCGGCAGTTGTCCTCGAAATACTGAGATAAAATAATGTCACATTTCCCCATGCGCTGTTTCTCCTGTTTTGTTTTGCCATTGAAAAAAGAATCAGAGTCCGCTCCCTAATAAACTCCGGAGGGGATTACTGCAGCGCGAATATTTCCTGCCGTATTTTCTCTTATTCTATAGCTTGATTGTTTTGATGGAAAATTCGACGGATATGCCTTGATTACAGCCGATTGCGGCTTTAAACAGTTGAAATACCATGAAAAGAAGTAAAATCTACTTGATATGAGTATAACACATATATGAACTCTTTTCAACCTACTTTTAATTTTTTTTATTAAAAAATACAGTTGAAAAGGTTGCAGTATCCATGCAGAATACATGCAAATTATATAAAAAGGAAGAAACGCATCAATCAATTTAAACGCGTTTCTTCCTCTCTGTTCACAACCTATACTCTATAATTCTATTTCCATGAAACAATGTGAAATTCAATCGTCTGATCCGGTAAATCAGAGTTCAGCGTACGAATCGTCACCGAAGCGGTTCCCGGTCTGCCGGCGGCTGTTGTTCGAATCCAGAAGGCGGACATACCGCCCATGGAAGAAAAGATTTCCGGGCCGCGCAGCTCAATATCGCCGTGACAGGCCACCTGGATTATACCCGGATAGTAGGAAAGGAGGTTGCCTTCCTGATCCAGGAAGCGGAGCGTTACCCGGGTGTCATCGGCGTACTCGCTGCTTAATTCCGTCTGATCTGCCAAGGCTTCCAGCGTGGTGAGCTTTGCATCACGGACGAAACGACGCTCAGCCACTTTCCTGGCCCCGATAAAACCAGTGATTACAGCGCCCTGCCAGACCTCGATCCAGAAGCTGTCATGAGTGCTGATTTCGATCGGCGGATGGGGCAGTCCCACATAGTTGTTGCTGGGATAGAACCGGCCGATGGAATTCCCATACAGTTCCACTTCTATAAAATCACAGTTTGTCATAATTATGACCGGCGCTACCTTGTTATCTCCTTTTTCGCCTCGTGAAAATACGGAGGTGGTTTCTAAAACAATCTCCTCAGCAGGATCTTTCTGGCTGCGGTATAGGTAGGAGGCAAACTTCGGCATACGGAACATATCCATGACACCATGGTAGCAGATCTTATCTCCGGAACCGTAATCTCCATGGGTCTGATAGTCGAATGCGCACCAGGCCAGCGCTCCCATGATATTGTCCGTGCAGGCGGCACGGCTCTGCACCCTCGCGTGCATTCGTGCGTGCTCTTCCCGGACGTTTTCATTGTCCCATGGCTTGCAGGGATAGACGTGACCGCAGAACTCAGAAACGAGATAGGGCACGTCGTGGTCCAGCCCTGTTACCTGACGCTGACTTTGAAGTACATCCTCATGTTTCGGGCCTTTATGGCAAAAATCATTGATAGCGTATACGTCCTCTTTAAGCTCGCTGCCTTTAAAGTAGCGGACTCCAGTAGTGGCCCGGTCCGGATCAAGGCGTTTGGCCAGTTCATTGGTTCTGGTGTAAAGCTCCGGGCAGTCATTGGACTCATTTAAGCGAACGCCCCAGATGAAGATGGAGGGATGGTTGTAGTCCATGGTGATCATCATTTTTACGTCATTCATCACTACATTCTGGTAGACCTCACCGCCAATGTAATGCCAGCCCGGGATCTCCTCAAACACCAGAAGACCAATTTCGTCACAGCGATCCAGAAAATACTGAGACTGCATGTAATGGGAGGTTCGGACGGTGTTGCAGGCCATCTCGTAACGGATGATTTCTGCGTCCTTTCTCTGGACACCACGCCCCATGGCGTAGCCGACATAGGGGTAGCACTGGTGGCGGTTGGCTCCGCGCAGCTTGATTATACGGCCATTTAAGAAAAATCCACGGCTGGTGCATTCGGTCTTTCGAAAGCCAGTCTTTGTGAGATGGCTGTCGACGACATGGCCGTCGATCAGCAGCTCTGTCTCCAGCGTGTAAAGGACGGGGGAGTCGATATCCCATAATTCGACCGCTCCGACGGATACCGGTGATGTCTGAAGGCTGGATTCCCCTTCGGAAATGGAACAGGATACCGTGTGGGTAAAGACGGTGGTCCCATCCTGCCGGATCAGACGAAAGCGGACGGCGGCCTCATGATGAACGGCCTCATAGCTTTGAAAGAATACCTCGGGATAAATGGTCAGGGACCAGTCTTCCTCCAGGCGGTAGCGCGCCAGAACATTGGAGATATAATTCTGCTCCGTCGTATAGAGAAAGACATCGCGATAGATGCCGCCATAGGTCAGAAAGTCTACAATGTAGCCAAATGGAGGAATGTCATTCCGTTCTGTGGAATCCACTTTGAGAAAGAGATGATTCACCTCCCCGTAACGGACTGCATCTGTAATATCAGCAAATGAGACGGAGTATCCGCCGCGGTGATCCCCGATACGTATTCCGTTGCAGTACAGGTCATAATAGGCCATGACACCGTCAAAACGCAGAATGATACGTTTTCCCGCTGCCTCTGCCGGGATGGTAAAGTCTTTCCGGTAGGAAGATATCATGGCGGTTTCGTCGTGGCTGAAACAGTTGAACGGCAATTCCTTTACGGTGTGCGGAAGATTGACCTTCTGCCAGCTCCCGCAGTCCGCGTCTGTATCAAAATGCGAGAGGTCTTCCTGGCAGAATTGCGGTTTGAAGTACCAGCTGTTGCTCAGTAAGATTGGATTATTCATATAATCGCTCCTTTTCCATGTTCTTGTGTCGTATCCAGCTGAAGAACTGCAGATCATAACGGCAAAAGAGGGACTTTTCCCGTCGGTGACAGAAAACCTGTTGCAGATCCGGTTGCATGTATGGATATGGCACAGAAAGATGGCCCCCTCCCCATTGCTGGGTCCATAAATCAATGTGGAACTTACAATATTATTTTAAGAAATCCAGGCGCGCGGCACAATGATAGGAATTTCAGATTGTTACTGATAATTTCATGAGTTGTCAAGAAGGAGAACTATAAAAGTTACGGGCAGTTTTTGATGGCGGCGGCATATATTGTAGTAATACTGATAAAAGGATGCTGACATGCAGATATATGTTGTAAAAAGCGGAGATAATGTAGATTCCATAGCCGCAGAAGCCGGAATTCCCGTGAGTACGCTTCTGTGGGACAATCAGATTGCATATCCATATCGCCTGGCCGTGGGTCAGGCGCTTTTACTAGATAATGAAAGAAACGGAAGAATGAAGAGCCCTCTGCACGTAAACGGCTACGCGTATCCATTTATTAACCCGGATACTTTGGACTGGACGCTTCCTTATCTGACGGATCTATCTGTCTTCTCCTATGGATTTACGACGGATGGGGACCTGATTCCGCCCATGGCTGACGACAGCTGGATGGTAAATGTGGCGTCGGCAAACGGCGTGCGGCCCGTCCTGACGCTGACGCCTCTGGGTGAGGACGGAAAATTCAACAATAATCTTGTGACAGCACTGGTAAATAATCCCGATGTTCAGAAAAATCTTATCTGGGAGCTGGGGCGCACGATGACGCAGAAAGGCTACGGCGGAGTTGATATTGATTTTGAATACGTGCTGGCGGAGGACCGGGTGAAATATGCAGAATTTGTAAAGCTGGTGAGACAGGTGATGAACCTGTTCGGCTATCAGGTGAGCGTTGCACTGGCTCCCAAGACGGACAGAGACCAGAGAGGGCTGCTCTACGAAGGAATCGATTACCGCCTGCTCGGAGAGGCGGCCAACCGGGTTTTGCTGATGACGTATGAATGGGGATACACATATGGCCCGCCCATGGCCGTGGCCCCGATCAATATGGTCAGACGTGTAGTAGAGTACGCCCTGACGGAAATACCAGCGGAAAAGATCAGCCTGGGAATTCCCAACTACGGCTATGACTGGCCGCTTCCCTACGAGCGTGGGGTGACAAAGGCGGAGACAATCAATAACCTACAGGCCGTTGAAATTGCCATTGATCACGGTGTGCCTATACAGTTTGATGAGACGGCAATGACGCCGTATTTCCGGTACTGGCAGTCTGGCGTTCAGCATGAAGTATGGTTTGAAGACGTTCGAAGCCTGAAGGCCAAATTTGATCTGATAAAAGAATTTGACTTATCAGGCGCCGGCTACTGGCAGATCATGAACTTTTTCCGGGCAAACTGGCTGCTGCTCGCCGATATGTTTGAGATAAATAAAGTAAAAAAATAACTATTTTCTGTTATCATCTTCAATAACTCCTGAATCGTGGTATAATTATGGCAGAGTAATAAGTGTAACGTTTATTTTCATATCTGTTTAGGAGGGATTTTATGATGAAAAAAGGAAAATGCATTGCGGTATTGCTGCTCACGGCAGTAATAGCAATGGCACCGGTAAACGCGTACGGTATTGAGACAACGGGGGAGTATTTTGAGATCAGTTCAGAGGAGGCGGGAGCCTTCTTATACGATGGGACGACTGTCATGGCGGGGACTGACGGGGAAATGATTCTAACTAAATCTGAGAGTGGCTGGGTGCGCCGTGCCACGATCAGAACCACCGACATGAACGTCATAACAGCGGAGATTGTTCTGAATGAGGAAGGGCTCAATACAATTCGGTACCATGCAAAAAACGCCGGAAAGGCCCAGTTAATTGTTGTAGTACCCAGCGGAGCCGCCGTGAACATGGGAACCTTTTATGTTATGGACGCCAGGGAAGATGGGACCATAGACGGAGGATGGATACAGGAAAATGACCAGTGGAAATATAAGAAGGGCGATGGAAGCTTTGTAAGCAGTGCCTGGCTGATGGATAAGGGAAAACGTTATTATTTTGGAGAAGATGGTGTTATGGCTGTAAATCAGTGGCTGAAAGGCTGGTTCTGCTGGTATTACGCCGGACCGGATGGGGCCATGATGACCAATACTGTCACGCCTGACGGGTATGAACTGGACGATACAGGGGCGTACTATGATCCGACATTGAGCGATTAAGAAAACAGGGAGAACGAGGCGATGATATCAGCCCCGTTTTCCCTGCCTATTTACTTTCGTTCTTAATCTCTTTCTTCAATCTCTTTCTTCAATCTCTTTCTTCAGCATTTCTGTAAATTCATCCAGTGTCATGGTGACATTTTCACCGGAATCGCGGTAACGGACTGCCACCGTATGATTCTCCTCCTCCTTCGCTCCTGCCACCAGCATATACGGAACCTTCTCAAGCTGTGCCTCGCGGATTTTGTAGCCGATCTTTTCAGGGCGTTCATCGATCTCACAGCGGATGTGGTTCTTCTTTAAGGCATCGTATACATTTTTTGCATATGCCGCATTCTTGTCGGAGATTGGGAGCACCTTTACCTGAACAGGAGCCAGCCATGCCGGGAATTTTCCTGCATAATGTTCGATCAGAATGCCGATGAAACGCTCAATGGAGCCCAGCAGTACTCTGTGAATCATGATTGGGCGGTGTTTCTCGCCATCCGCGCCTGTATATTCTGCCTCAAACCGCAGTGGAAGCTGGAAATCAAGCTGTATGGTACCGCACTGCCAGGTGCGGCCTAAGGAGTCCTCTAAGTGGAAGTCGATCTTCGGACCGTAGAAGGCGCCGTCGCCTTCGTTGATGATATAGTCGTATCCCATCTCATCCAGCGCTTCTCTTAAGCTGTTTGTCGCCATCTCCCAATCCTCGTCGCTGCCCATACTGTCTTCCGGGCGGGTGGAAAGTTCGACGTGGTATTTAAAGCCAAACATATTGTAGACCTCGTCGATGAGGCGTACCACGCCTTTGATTTCATCGGTGATCTGATCCGGTGTCATGTAGATATGGGCGTCGTCCTGTGTGAAGCAGCGAACCCGCATAAGGCCGTGGAGCGCGCCGGATTTTTCGTGGCGGTGTACCAGACCGAGTTCTCCCATGCGCAGCGGCAGATCACGGTAGGAACGCGGCTGGGATTTGTAAACCAGCATACTGCCTGGGCAGTTCATGGGTTTGATTGCAAATTCCGTATCGTCAATGGTTGTAGTATACATGTTTTCTTTGTAATGATCCCAATGGCCGGAAGTCTCCCACAGAGAGCGGTTTAACATGATGGGAGTAGCGATTTCCACGTATCCCTCGCGCTCATGGATCTCACGCCAGAAGTTTGTCAGCGCATTTTTTAACACCATGCCCTTCGGCAGGAAAAATGGAAATCCCGGGCCTTCGTCCATGATTGTAAACAGACCCAGTTCTTTTCCCAGTTTCCGGTGATCACGTTTTTTCGCTTCCTCAATTCTGGTTAAATATGCCTCTAAATCGGAGGCCTTGGGGAACGATGTGCCATAGATTCTGGTCAGCATCTTATTGTGCTCGTCACCGCGCCAGTAAGCGCCGGCGATGGATGTCAGCTTAAATGCCTTCACAGGACCAGTAGTCATTAAATGCGGCCCCGCACAGAGGTCGGTATATTCGCCCTGACGGTAAAAGCTGATGGTTTCTTCTTCCGGAAGATCCTCGATAAGCTCAACCTTGTAAGGCTCATCCTTCTCCTTCATGAGGGCGATGGCTTCCTCACGCGGAAGCGTAAAATACTCCAGTTTTAAGTCTTCTTTGACAATCTTCTTCATTTCCGCTTCCAAAGCTTCTAAGTCCTCCGGAGAAAATGGTTCCGGGCGGTCGAAGTCATAGTAAAATCCGTCGGCGATAGACGGCCCGATGGCCAGCTTAGTCTCCGGAAACAGCCTTTTGACGGCCTGTGCCAGAATGTGGGAAGTGGTATGGTGGAAGGCCGCCCTGCCGCCTTCGTCTTCAAAGGTCAGGATCGTAAGCCCGCAGTCTCCGGATACAATGGTACGCAGATCCGCCGGGGTTCCATTGATCTCCGCGGCGCACGCCTTTTTTGCCAGGCCGGCGCTTAAGGATGCCGCAATCTCATAGACGGACAGCGGGCTGTCAAATTCTTTTACTTCTCCATTTTTTAAAGTTACTTTCATGATGATCCTCCTTATACTCTGAGAGTTATGATGCTTTTTCGTGAGACGTGATTGTTTCAATCCACATTTGTTTATTCCCGCGGGCAACGAGCCAAACGGACACGCTGGCGCGTCCATTTGGCGACTGCGGCGGGGTTTTTGACTGTTGAAAAGAACAAAAAACACCCCTGGACAGAATAATACTGTCCAAGGGTGCATGAATGTCGGATGCACGGTTCCACCTTGATTTTTCACTCGTGTCCAAACGTGAGACACTGCTTCCTTAACGCAGAAGATACGCCGCCATTGGTTTGACGGTGCTCGGGAGTGGTGTTCGCCATTCTGTACGGAAAACGGCTTTCAGCAGGTATGCCGTTTTTCTCTGTCTCGCATCAGAGTGTGTTTGAAAATTCATTCCTGCCATCTGCACGCCTCATTTCGCGGGAGATCTGCCCCGAATTCACTTAACGTAGCCCACTACGCCGCGTTCATTCGGAACAGAGCTCCCACAAAATGCGATGTACATCTGACAGAAAGCAATTTTCAAACACGCTCTAAGAATGGGTACTGGTTCCGTCATTGCAGTTCGATTTGCTCTTATGATTCTTAGGTTATACCTTTCTTTTTTGTTTGTCAAGAGAAAATTTATCCATTGCAATTTTGATTCGTTTCTGTTATATTCATCTGTTATACAATAGATCCGTATAACAGAAAGGCAGGACGTCTGTTCATGTTTTTATATCAGATAAAGAACGAAGCAATCGCAATACTCGGCTGCAGAAGCTATGACGGCCTGGTCGAGATTCCTGAGACAATAGATGGAAAACCGGTGACAGAGCTGGCGGCATATGCATTTTCCGAGGGATGGGGACGGCGGGAAATGCTAAAGGCAGCGGGAAAGATTCTGCTGGCTGACGCCGAAGGGAATGCACAAAACGGAATGGAAGCGGGGAGGAATGCCTCCAGTCCCGAGGCTGTCGAACTGCCGCCGGTGGCATGCTGCGGCCACTTAAAGGAAATCATTCTTCCGCGGACGATTAAAAAAATCGGCAACTACGCATTCTATAACTGTTTTGAACTGAATACGATCCGGTGCTATAGTACGATCGAAGATGTAGGGTCCGGCCTGTTTACCGGTTGTGCCAGCATCAGACGTATGGATATTCACATTGTTCCGGGCCGCCGTTCCTGTTTTAAGGAACTGATATCAGAATTGAGACAGGAACTTTATGTAAACTATTATACAGAATCGGAATTAAACTCACCACCTGCAAAATCAGCTCTCCAGGCAAAACTGGTATTCCCGGAAATGTTTGAGGAATCCGTGGAAAATACACCCGCCCGCATCATCATGCGGGAAATGCATGGATGCGGCCACATGTACCGCTACTGTTTCGAGCAGACAGAATTCCGTTTTTCCAAATACGATGCGCTGTTTCCCCATATCAAAGTTCAGGAGCCGGAGCGGGTCGTCTGCTCCCTTGTTATGGGTCGGCTTAAGTATCCTTTGGAATTGATGGAACCGCATCGAGGGGCGTATGAGGAGTATCTGAGGGAACACATGGGTGGGGCCGCGGAATGTGCACTGGCAGCGGGAGACACGGAAACTTATTCCTGGCTGGCGGTCCATTATGCGGACCGGAAGGAAACGCTGGATGAGATGATTGAACTGGCCGGCCGGGAAGGTGAGACGGAGATACTGAGCGGCCTGATGGATCTGCGCCACCGGCGTTTCCCGGCAAAAAAACGGACATTTTCGCTGTAGGCATGTAAAGCAGGGAAATGACAGAAAGAAAACAATAAAGCAACAAAACAATAAAGCAATAAAACAATAAATCAATAAATCAATAAAAAGAAAGGCAGGTGAAGCCATATGATAGATCCTTTGCGGCAGCAGCAGCTCGACGAACTTGAAGAAGTACAGATATGCCACGATATTCTGACAAATTCCAGAAATGAACTGTATTTAAATTTTCGCTATCTGGACGTGGCCTTAAGCAGCCTTGGATTTCTGGCGGACCGCGCAGGGCGCGGAGTGGCAACGGATGGATTTCTCATCTATTACCAGCCGGAGCATTTGATGAGTATGTATAAACGGGGAAGGGTCTTGATTAACCGGGCCTTTCTTCACATGGTATTCCACTGCCTGCTGGGCCATATGGATACGCGGGGAAAACGGGCGGTCCCGTACTGGAATCTGGCCTGTGACATTGCCATAGAATCCATCATCGATGAATTTTATGTAAAGAACGTTTACCGCCATCAGTCGGTTTACCGGAGAGAAGTATACGCGAAGCTGAAGGAAAAGCTCCGGGTTCTGACGGCGGAGGGCATCTATAAGTCGCTTCAGGACATGGATTTAACCGAAGAGGAATACGAGCACATGGCGGCAGAGTTTTACGTGGATAGCCATGACCATTGGGAGAGGGAAGAAGATCCCAGGATCCGCCAGGAGCGCCAGAATAAGTGGCAGAATAACAGAGAGAAGATGCAGACGGAGATGGAATCCTTCGGCGAGAAGGACGCGGAGGATTCCAGAAGCCTGTTGGAGGCTGTGCGGGTTGAAAACCGGGAGCGGTATGATTATAAGCAGTTTCTGCGCAGGTTTTCCGTACTTCGTGAGGAGAACGAGGTAGACCAGGATTCCTTCGACTACGTGTTTTATACGTATGGAATGGAGCTATACGGCAATATGCCGCTGATTGAACCGCTGGAATCGAAGGAGGTTCACCGCATTGAAGACTTTGTGATCGTGGTGGATACTTCGATGTCCTGCTCCGGGGAGCTGGTGCGGCGGTTCCTGGAGGAGACGTATTCCGTGCTCTGTGAATCCGAGAGCTATTTCCGGAAAATCAATATCCACATCATACAGTGCGATGAGATGATCCGGTCTGATGAGACGATTACCAGCCAGGACGAAATGAAGGCCTATATGGAGAACTTTACTATATCGGGACTGGGCGGAACTGATTTCCGGCCGGCCTTTGAATACGTGAATGGACTGATGAATCAGGGGAAATTTAAGAAACTCAAGGGGCTTTTATACTTTACCGACGGAAAGGGAATATACCCTGTCCGAATGCCCGCTTATGACACGGCTTTTGTCTTTGTGGAAGGGCAGTATGAAGATGTATCCGTCCCCGCGTGGGCGATGAAAATTATCCTGACAGAGGAGGAAATAAATCAATTATGAATATAAAACGAGCCAAGGAAGAGATAAAGGATACGATTGAGGCGTATCTGCTGAAGGACGAGTACGGCGCCTATGAAATCCCATCTGTCCGTCAGCGTCCGGTTCTGTTAATCGGACCGCCGGGTGTGGGCAAAACGCAGATTATGGAGCAGATCTCGCGGGAATGCGGAATTGGGCTGGTGGCCTATACCATTACCCATCACACCCGCCAGAGTGCGATTGGACTTCCGTTTATCGTTAAGAAAGAGTATGGCGGTAAGCCGTACAGTGTGACGGAGTACACCATGAGTGAGATTGTGGCATCCATTTACAATAAAATCGAACAGACCGGTCTTCCGGAGGGAATTCTGTTTATCGATGAGATTAACTGCGTTTCGGAGACGCTTGCGCCTGCCATGCTGCAGTTTTTACAGTGTAAGACATTTGGAAACCATCAGATTCCGGAAGGCTGGATCATTGCAGCGGCCGGTAATCCGCCCGAATACAACAAATCCGTAAGGGATTTTGACGTGGTGACCCTGGACCGGATTAAAATGATTCACGTGGAGCCGGACTACGAGGTTTGGAAGCAGTATGCGTATGAACAGTCGATCCATCCCGCCATAATCTCCTATCTGAACGCGAGGCCGGAATCATTTTGCAGGATTGAGACAACGGTGGATGGCCGTCTGTTTGCTACTCCGCGCGGCTGGGAAGATTTATCACGATTTATTGAAGTATATGAAAAACTTGGAAAAAAGGCGGATCGGGAGGTGATTGGACAGTATCTCCAGTACCCGAAGATAGCCAAGGATTTCTCCAATTACCTGGAACTCTATTATAAATATCAGGATGATTACCAGATCGATGAAATTTTAGCTGGCTCGATCCGGGAAAATCTCTGCAATAAGCTAAAACGTGCCCAGTTTGACGAGAAACTGAGCGTAATCGGCCTCCTGCTCTCGAAGCTGAACAGCGGATTTAAGCAGGTGGTAAAAGATGCGGAAAAGCTGGAAATTTTAATGGCGGAGTTAAAAAAGCTGCATGAAGGAAGTCTGGACGGAGATATGGAGGAACGACTCCTCGTGGTGCAAAAGGAATTTAAACAGGTCTGGGAAAAGAAGCGGGAAGCCGGACTTTTAAACCGTCAGAGCGATTACCTGCACCGGGATGTGGAACGGATTCTGGAGCAGTATGAAAAAGAGCTTCGTTTCGCGGGAGCACCGGATTCGGAGGCGGCGTGGGAGACGGTAAAATCTTACTTTGGCCGTGAGCGGGAGCAGTATGAAAAACGGTTCGACGAGAGCGGAGCCATGCTGGAACACGCCTTTGATTTTATGGAAATATCCTTTGGCGACAGCCAGGAGATAGCGGTGTTTATCACCGAACTGAATACGAATTACTACAGCATAAAATTCCTTCAGGAATATGAGTGTCAGAGATATTACCAGTATAACGAACGCCTTCTGTTTAACCGCCGAGAGGATGAAATAAAGGAACGGATTGACCATCTGGGAAAATGACAGATGGTGCGGATTGTCTGTTAATTTAGTACAAAGTGTATAAAAACCCAAAAACTTCCCCATAATAAAAAAAGAAAGCCACTTCAATGAGAAAGGAAATCTTTTTCTCCTCTGAGAGGCGGCAGTTATCGCACGCAGGCGGGGAAAAACAGCCGCCGGGTGCTCACAACAAGGAGGTAGTGCCATGGGTAACAAAGCATTGGACTATACAGCCCTTACCATCGCCATTATCGGCGCGGTAAACTGGGGTCTGGTAGGCTTCTTCAATTTTAATCTGGTGTCATTCCTTTTCGGCAGCATGTCCTGGATATCCAGAATCGTGTATGCGCTGGTCGGAATCTGCGGATTATACCTGCTCACCTTTTATGGTCGCTCAGAAGTAAGTACAGAAAGATAGTAACAGGAAAATGGCGGGAGAATCGCCCGGGCCTTTGAGGCTTCGGCGATTCTCCTGCTTTTTGTGCAGCAGAAACGTGCTCCTGTTACACAAAAAGCCCTCCGGGCAGGAGGCGCACTCCGCGCTATGGAAATATGGCCGCTGAAGCGACCACACCCCAGTACGGGAGTCCGGCGAGCCGGACTCTTTATACAGTAATAAGAGTTTTTGTCTAAAAAATATTTTGATAGTTAATTAACGATCAAAACACAATTTTGTCAGAAAATGTATATTATACACAAAAATAATTCGATTAGTTGTGAATAAAATATCTATTGTTGCCATTATTTTTCAAAGCTGTTATACTGGAGACAGAACAAAAGAGTGCGGCAGGGCCGCGAAGAATGCTCTGCATCAAATTTTTTATTAGAAAGGAGACGTTATATGGAAAATGCAGCAAGAGAGAGCTATAACCTGTACATCAACGGCCAGTGGGTCGACGCATCCGATGGCGGTACATTTAAATCTTACTGTCCGGCGAATGGGGAATATCTGTCCACATGCGCGGAAGCTACGAGAGAGGATGTAGATGCCGCGGTAGATGCCGCATGGGCCGCGTGGGAGAGCTGGAAGAAGACGACGCCTGCAGAGAGGGCGGATGCACTGTTAAAGATTGCAGATGTGATTGATCAGAATAAGGAGAGACTGGCTCTTTTGGAGACGCTGGACAATGGAAAACCGATCAGAGAGACCATGACGATCGATATTCCGTATGCATCCGATCATTTCCGTTATTTTGCCGGAGCGGTGAGGACGGAAGAGGGAGAAGCGTCCATGCTGGATGAGAATACGCTGAGCCTGATCTTAAGGGAACCGATCGGTGTTGTGGGCCAGATCGTACCGTGGAATTTCCCATTTCTGATGGCGGCTTGGAAGCTTGCGCCAGTGCTGGCAGCAGGGTGCTGTACGGTATTTAAGCCTTCCAGCTATACTTCCTTAAGCGTGCTGGAGCTGGCGAAGCTGATCGACGGAATTCTGCCTCCTGGTGTCTTTAATATTGTGACAGGAAGAGGTTCAAAGTCGGGGCAGTATATGCTGGAGCATCCGGGTTTCCGGAAGCTGGCATTTACAGGATCATCCGAGGTGGGCTGCCAGGTAGGATGCGCGGCTTCGGAGAAACTGATACCGTCCACGCTGGAGCTGGGCGGCAAATCGGCAAATATTTTCTTCCCGGACTGCAAATGGGAAATGGCGATGGACGGACTGCAGCTGGGAATCCTGTTCAACCAGGGGCAGGTATGCTGTGCCGGATCCCGTGTATTTGTGCATGAAGACATTTATGACAGATTCGTGGAAGAGGCTGTGGCGAAGTTTAACAGCGTGAAGGTTGGCCTTCCGTGGGAGGCGGACACGATGATGGGATCTCAGATCTACGAGGCTCATTTGAATAAGATTCTGGACTACATAGAGATTGGAAAGAAGGAGGGAGCCAGGGTAGCCTGCGGCGGTGAACGAATCACGGATGGAGAACTGGCAAAGGGCTGCTTCTTAAAGCCGACGCTGCTTGTAGACGTGACAAATAATATGCGGGTGGCGCAGGAAGAGATCTTTGGACCGGTGGCGGTTGTGATGAAATTCAAGGATGAGGAAGATGTGATCCGTATGGCCAATGAGAGTGAGTACGGTCTGGGCGGCGCTGTGTGGACCCGGGATATCAACCGGGCTGTCCGTGTCTGCCGTGCAATCGAAACAGGCCGTATGTGGGTGAATACGTATAACGCGATTCCGGCCGGAGCGCCGTTTGGCGGCTACAAGAAGTCGGGGATCGGCCGCGAGACCCATAAGGTTATTCTGGAGCATTATATTCAGATGAAGAACATTATGATTAATCTGTCTGAAAATCCATCGGGATTCTATTGATTCGATGCATGAACTGCCGGACAGACTGCCGGATACAGGAATGGAGATGAGATTCCTTGTATCCAGCGGGTCTGTCCGGCAGTTTATTCTGTTTAGCCATTCCCTTCCAGTATTCCAACAATTCTCTTCATAGATTCCTGGTATTCCTGATCGGTTGAGTTATAGAATAAAAGAAGATCGTCGTCAGAACTGTCCGGCCGGTCAATGGCTGAAGGAATCGAAAAATCCACACCACTGATATATTTATCCCAGTTTTCCAGCTTCCATGTGTCCCGGCTGGAGTTTCGGTGTATCATGCGCTGATGGCAGATCTCGGGGGCCGTGACGACCCAGATAATCTCCAGGCGGGCGTTCTTCATTGCCAGCCGCTTCCGGAACTGATCCATATATTCCGGGTTCCGTATTTCGCGGGTAAACGGCGCGTTAATCAGGACAATATCGTCATAATCCAACGCCTCCATGGCAATATTAATGATAGCCTCATATTCATAATTGCGAATATTGGATTCAAAAAAGTCGGAACTCCGGTTGCGTTCCACACCTGCCACATCGAAAATGCGGTTAGACAGGACGATCAGGGTATCTTTGTCCAGATAGACGACGTGCTTCAGATTTTTTGCCAGTTGTTTCGAGATGTAGGTTTTCCCGCATGCCGGCGGTGAGGTTACCAGTATCATTTTTTTCAAGACAAATTCCTCCTCTTACGGCCTGTAAATGTCAGACTGTGATGATTTACGCCTATTATAAATGGTTTGTCTGTAAAAGTTCAAGGCGGTCTTCTGTAAAGATTAATAGCAGAATAGATAAAATATGGTATAATAAAATAAATTTACTTGAGAAGGAGATTCTTTATGTTTTTCGTCTTTGGAATCAGTCAGGGAAAGAAGGCGCTGGAATACGCGAAGACCGTTATCTGCGCTCAGTGCGGCGGTTATGGGAGATATCAGGTTTTTATGACCTACTCTTATTTCAGCCTCTTTTTCATTCCCATCATAAAATGGAACCGGCATTATTACGTTCAGATGTCATGCTGCAGTACCGTCTATGAACTGGATCAGGAGGTGGGAAGGCGTCTGGCGCATGGAGAACAGCCGGATATAACCGAAAAGGATTTAACGCTTGTGCAGACTGGGCGCAGAGTGTCCGGATGGAACCGGAAACGGTGTGAAAACTGCGGGTATGAGACCGAAGAGGACTTTGAATACTGCCCGAAATGCGGAACGAAGCTTTAATAAGAGCCGGAGGAAAAATAAAGTGGAGTGCAAAACTGGTTCTTGGTGCTGCTGACTTATACATTGGGATTGACGCCCCTTGCTGGGGCGGCTTTATGCTTTGTTAAATGCAATATGAATATGTGCATCAAATTGTTAAGATTAGGAGTGAATTTATGACAGATAAAAAGATTGCAATTCAATTTACAGTAGTCACATTCATCATTGCTTATGCAACGGCAGGTGCGCTTATTTTTTTGGGGCAGTTTGGTTATAGAGTCTATAATTTTACAAATACATTTGGACAATTTGTTTCAAACATCCCTTTTGCCATATATATTTTGTCGCCGGGGATTGCATCTTACTTTGTACTAAAGAAAAACAAGCAAATCACCAGCCTCAGAGGATGGCTGAAAAACGTATTTTATGTAAAAAGCAATATTTATCCCTATTTATTTGTTATGTTCGGATTGGTGATATATTTTGGCATACACCTTGCTGTTTCGGGACACGCATTAACAGAATTTCCTCTGTATGTGTTTCTGCTATCTTTGCCTGGCAACCTTATTATCGGCGGTTTAGAGGAATCAGGATGGATGTATATATTACAACCAATACTTGATAAAAAGTACGGGTATCTTCTCTCATCTTTATTTACTGGAATAATTTGGATTTGTTGGCATATCCCTCTTTTTTATATTCCGGGAACGAATCATGGAGATGGGCTGATTAACTTCGGGATGTTTGCTGTTCAATGTTTGGCTTTCCGTTTTTTCTTTGGAGCAGTCTACAAAGTATCAGGCAAAAGCCGTATATTCATGTGTGTGTTGTTTCACACGATGTTTAATGCGGCATCTGCTGTTTTTGGAACGATAACGATGAACTGGACTGGCACAATCACTGCAAATACTGCGATTATTTTTGCCTCAATAGTAACTGTTCTAATGTATTATAAAAGACATCGGCAACGGGCGATTCAATAGTGGCAAGAAGGGGAGGAGTGTACACACTCGTACTCTTTTCACAATTTATATACAACTCAAATTGTGAAAATCGGCTTGTTGGAGGTGCCCCCAATCCTCGTATGAACGCCCCTTTTACGGGGCGGACGCTGGTCTAAGAGCGGTATTTAGACTGCCCAGATGGAGCGTATGCGTCTGTTTTAGAGGATAAGTACCACTACCTTGTAAAGCGCTATGGGAATAAAATTAGCGGATATGCAACAATCCAGGTTTCATGCATGTTTACGGGGGGCTTATAAAACAGGGCAAGAGCTTTTATGCTGTTATTTCGGCTTCAAGCAATAAAGATAAAAAGGGGCTTCCCGGCCAGCGGGAAGTCTTTTTTGTAATTGAAAAGCGTCTCTATCATACAAAAAGCTATCCGGACTTCCAATAGATTCCTCTATCTGATTTACTATTTTCAGTGGTATAATACGTTTGAATATTAAGAATATTTAAAAAGTTTCATGTAGTTGAAACTTTTTTGAATGCTGGCACGTCTAAAGGATAGATATAAGAAAAAAGACAAGAGGTAATCGAATGAAAAGAATACATATGAAAATTAAGGCGCTGATGCTGGCGCTTCTGGTGTTTTCAGGCACCCTCCCGGCTCCGGTGCAGGCGATAATTGCCCGGGCGGAAGAGCCTGTGAAAATAAGCTATCAGGCGTTTAATAACCCTACTGCATGGAGTGATAAGCAGGCAGACGATTCGCTGTATACAGCTCCGGAGGGAACCTACATGACCGGATTTCAGGCTGAATTACTGAATCAGCCGCAGAACATCGCCGGAGGTCTGGCGTATCAGGTGGAGGTGGGCGGCGCCGGCTGGACTGAATGGACGGCGGGAAGTGTCATGGCCGGCCGTACAGAGGGAGATGCTCCGGTTACTGCATTCCGGGCGAGGCTGACCGACGGACTGAGCAGTCTGTATGACGTCTGCTATACGGTCCAGCAGAATGGAGCGTGGACGCCCTGGGTGAGAAACGACGAGGGAACAGCCGGTCAGGAGGGAAGCGGACTTAAAATAACGGGAATACGCATGACGATTGTCACAAAGGGCGCGGCGATACCTGGAGAAAAAGCAGCCGTACAGGGCATTGACCCAAACCGCCCTATGATAGCGCTGACATTCGACGACGGCCCTCACGCACCTGTTACCAACCGGATTCTGGACAGCCTGGAAGCGAACGGAGGACGTGCCACCTTCTTCATGGTGGGAAATCGTGTAACAGGAAAGGCAAATAAGGCGGCGGTAGCGAGGATGGCCGCACTGGGATGTGAAGTAGCCAATCATACGTATGAGCATAAAGCAATCACAAAATTGGGAGCAGAGGGAATTAAGTCACAGCTGGCACGAGCCAATGACAGCATACGTCTGGCAGGCGGTGTATCCCCTGTACTCATGCGGCCGCCGGGCGGAGCGAAGAGCGACGCGGCCATGAAGACCGTCGGTTCCATGGGGATGTCTGCGGTGCTGTGGTCCATCGACACCCTGGACTGGAAGACGAAAAATAAGCAGAAGACCATTGATGCGGTCATCGGCCATGTAAAAGACGGAGATATCGTGCTGATGCACGATTTGTACGGAACAACCGCGGACGCCGCAGAGGTTATCATTCCAAAGCTGAAGGAAATGGGATTCCAGCTGGTGACAGTGAGCGAGCTGGCCAGCTACAGAGGCGGTATCCAGCCGGGAAAGGTGTACAGCAGATTCCGGCCATAATATCATTGTAGAATTGCCGGAAATACAGTATAATTAATACGCCCGGCTCATCTGCACCGATAACACACAGCGCCGGTAAATCCCCCGAAACTGTTCCGACACAGTTTTGGAATCAAGGAAAGACGGGTATCTGCTATGGCATTTAAAACGAAGAAAGATTTAATTAAATACTGTCTGACTTATCCGGATGTTTACGAGGACTATCCGTTTCACGATACGGAATGGGCTGTGATCCGGCACAGAAAGAATAAAAAGGTATTTGCATGGATCTATACGCGTGAGGAAAAGACCTGTGTGAATGTAAAATGTGATCCCGAATGGACTGAATTCTGGAGAAATGCATTTCCGGGCGTTCTGCCTGGTTACCATCTTAATAAGAAGTACTGGAATACGATTTTACTGGATGGTACGGTCCCGGATCCGGATATAAAAAGAATGATTGGCGAGAGCTTTGATCTGACAATGGAAAAGCGATGAGGCAGGCAGACCCGAGAACCGACCCGATGCAGGAATGGTATGCAGCAGGGACAGCCTTATTTTGGCTGATACTCATTGCGAAGCGGATAAGAAAGACTTCATAGCCCCTGTATTATGATTGGCTGGATGAACAGCTAGAACTGGATGCCGTGGTGTGATGGATGAAATCCTCCAGTTGGAGGTTAAGAGCAATGAAAAGGAGAAGGTTCTTGTAAACTTAAAACTGAAGCTGTGTAGGAGTTTTCAGGAAGGAAAAAGCCTCATAACCCATAGAAATACTATTGGATTATGAGGCTCTGCTTTTGTATTTGTTACCGGAAAGCAGAATATACTATTCCGAAGTTAAACATTTAAGATTAAATGTATCTGGAATGGTGTAAAATTCTGAATAGGAATTAGGATCAAATAGTAATTTGTTTATTTTATTGTCGAACAGATGAGCAAAATAAATCTGAGGAGTTTGATTAGCTGCTGAAAATGCAGCGTAAGAAACATCCTTTTTTTCGCATAGCCAATTCTGGTGGTCTACAATTTTCTTATTTTCTAATTTGTAAAGATGAATTAAATCTACGGAGTTTCTATATTGTTGATATATGCTGTATGTAAGCAAATACAGCTGGTTGTTAATTGTTTTGGATACAACATGTAATATTCGTTGGGATTCCAGATTTGCAAGCTTTATAATATTAGAGCTACATAAATCACCTATATAAATATTATTATTGATTAATAAAAATATTTCTTTTCCCAGCGAGTTTATAAAATATGAATTGAGCCGATTTCCATAGCCATCTGCGGATTCTTTGCTAATATCTATATGTTTATATATCTCAAGTCTTAATACTTGATTAAAACTTAAGGCAGAGACTTCAACTAATTCTATTATGTTCGGTTCCACATTATCACTGTAAGAGTTTAATCCTAAACATTCATACGCAGGTTCGGCCGTTGATAAACGGGTATTGACCATAAAAACATCATTTCCTGCAGGAATACATGTAATTGGCTGTTCTTCTTTATACAGTTCCCAGATTAATATATTTCTATCTACAAGTCCCATGCAATATAATATGCCATTTATGGATCGATAGATTAAGTAATCAGATATTGGTTTAAGAGATTTTATAATGTATATGGGCTCTCCATTGTTTAAATTAAGGTTCCAGAAGTATATCTGCCGAATTCCTGCTGCTGTTATAATCACTTGATTGTCAAATCTGTATATCTTTATATTGTTGACAGGTTCGAACAGACCACCTAAGGCTGCTATGGGTTCGCGTTTTTTGTTTTCGATATCCCATATGAGAATTTTGTTTGATTCACCATAAATACTTGCGGCAAGCAATTTTCCATAAGATGGACTTGGATATACATACGAATTTGAAAATTCAATATGATTGGTAGAAAAATTAATGATCTTATTATAAGATCGTAGTATCCGTTCAATCTGTTCGAATGTATAATAATCAAATAAATCACGGGCTTTAATTATCTCTTCTAATAAATCAGGATTACTCTTATATTTAAAATAAAATTTGAAAAAATTGTTTGCATATGGCAGGGCTTGTCCAGAGGATACCTGACAGGGGATTTTGATTCCAATATCACTTAAATATGTTAACTGTTCAGTGGTAAATGCTTTAATAAAAAGAAATATTTTGTATGAATTAGTAAATGCATCTTCGCTGTCCGTAAAAATACCCGGCTTTACATCATATCTAAGAGAATTTATTGTTGTAATAGCATTTTCAACAGATGGCTCGCTTATAAAATAGGAAGCCTTTAACTCATCTATAAGAGATTTTAAATTTTGTGCATTAGTAATAAAGTTATTTTTGTATTTTTGCATAAAATTTAAATTATTAGGTTTTCCTAATAACATATTAAGGATTTCCTCTTGATTTTCATCTGCGGACATACTAAGTAATAATTCGATGCTATCCTTGGATTCTGCTTTTAATTGATCTTTATACATGGCTTTTAACGTGGAGGCAATTTCTTGAGGTAAATCTTGTTGAAAACGATCTATTTCGACTCCGGAGTCCTCACTAATAAAAACGTTAATTTTATTTTGAGAAATAATGTCAGTTAATATTTTATTTTTTAATTTAAAATTTTGTATATATATTTTGTCAATACATGAAGCATAATTATTATAATCATTTTTGGTTAAAAGGGCAGTAACGGTTACTGCTGAATCTTTAATTGTTACCTTTGTCCTGGAATGTAAATACCAAAACACAGCATTTTCTGTTTTATATCCAAATGCGGCCATGGTTTCAATATGGATACGGGAAGCATCTATATCTAATTCATCACCAAATCTCAATAATGCAGCAACCAGTCTGGTTCGAATGGAGGTTAACCTTGATATTTCTGTACAATCGGATATTTGTAATTTCGAATGATATATGCATATTTTTATTAAATCATCCAGGTATGATGTATCAATCATATTAACAAACGGTGATAATATAGTATTATTCTTTTGTGAATATTCAATCCATGCACCAGTTAGTAAATGGTGATTACGCCGAATTTCATTTTGCTCTTCAGAGGAATATGTGTTTGCAGTGCCCTCTTGTAATTCAAAATTAAATGATGCAGAATAAGTATTTATTGCTAAATCTTTAATCTCCTTATATTTTTTAATATCACACTGCATACCAATATCATGTAGATATACCCCTAGTAATAAAAAATATAATTCAGTTTCTGTTAAAATTTGAGGATACGGCCGTATTATTTCATATAATTTCTGAATTATTCTTTGAGAATGTTCATATCCATGATCGGTGTATTCTCTAACGATTCTGACCTCAGAGGTCCAGATCTTTTTTACTATTTCACAAACGGTTTCCACTTCTAATTTGTGCCTTGGGGTGGTTATTAAATTAATTACATATTTTTCCTCTTTCGTTTGTTCTGACATAAAAATCTCCTTATATAATATTTGCCACATATTTTTTTGCTATGTTCTTTTCGCGAAATTATGTAATGGGTGCCATGCAAGTTACTGATAAGTTTGACCTTTTTAATAATCTATCATTATAAAGACTATCTATTTCTATTATACTATAGAGAAAACAAAGCGCAAATGGGAAATCAGCATTATTGTGTATTTTGATGGTTAATTATTTTATACTAATAAATAAAACTCTTGACCCTCACGCTGCGTCATACGTTATAGTAAAAAATGAAGGCGGTGATAACTATGAGACTGACAGTAAGCGAGACAGCAAAATTAACAAATATCAGTGTGCGCACACTCCATTACTATGATGAAATAGGGCTGCTCAAACCAACCGACACGACGGAGGCGGGGTACCGTTATTACGACGAGGAGGCGCTTACAGCGCTGCAGCAGATTTTGCTGTACCGGGAACTGGATTTTCCTCTGAAGGAAATCAAAGACATGTTGTCGAAGCCTGACTATGACCGCCAGGAAGCACTTGCGGCCCATAAGTCGCTGCTCTTGCTGAAGATCGAGCGGCTGCGCCGGCTGACCGGACTGGTGGACAGTATGATGAGAGGAGAAAACACCATGAGTTTTCAGGAATTTGATATGCACGAGATAGAAGAAGCAAAGAAAAAGTACGCGAAAGAAGCGAAGGAACACTGGGGTGACACGGAGGCGTACCGCGAAAGTGAAAAGAAGACTTCCGGCTACGGAGAGGAAAAGTGGAAGGCTTTAAACGAAGAAATGAGTGATATTTTCCGGGAATTTGCGGAGTGCGCCCAGGCTGGTGAGACGCCTGAGGGCAGCCGTGCGGCCGGATTAGTGGAGCGGTGGAGGAGCCATATCACCGAAAACTACTACGAATGCACCCTGGAAATCCTGGAGGGACTGGGAAAAATGTACGTGGGGGACGGACGTTTTAAAGAAAATATCGACCAGTTCGGCGAACACACAGCCGAATTTATGAGCCGGGCGATAGAAAGCTACTGCAAACGGTAAATAATGGAAAATGGGCTGAAAAGCGCCGCAAACGTGGTAAAAACACAAAAACACAGGAAAATAGCAAAAAAGTACACAAAAAACGCTGCGCCATAGCATCGGATAATAGTGCATAATGACATGAAATAAAGAACGCCTAAAAAAGTACAGTATGGTTACAAGAGTATATTTTCATAGTTTTCAGTTTAGAACCTCTTTTGTCAATTGTAATAAATTTTAAGAAATCGGGTGACTTTTAATTAAGAAAAAAATCACAGAAAGAACATTGACTTTAAACGTTTGGAGTGATAAACTGACTCTCGACTTGAGGGCATAGGACAACCGAAAGTCATGACACAATTCTAAGACATAACAAAAAGACACCTATGTAGTCGCAAGGAGGAGAACAATTATGAAACTGACAGCAAAGAAACTCGTACTTACAGGCATCGCGGTATTAACTATGGCATCAATCTCTGCATGTGGCAGCGGTACAACTGCTGAGACAACTGCAGCAACAGAAGCTGAAGTTACAACAGAAGCAACAACAGAAGCAGTTACAACAGAAGAAGCTGCAGATGAGACTACTGAAGGAGAATCTGCAGACGCAGAGTCTACAGAAGCAGTAGATTCTGAGGATGCTTCCGCAGAAGAGTCTTCTGAAGAAGTTGAAGCTGCATCTCTTGAAGACGCAGAAGCAGTAACAGAAGAAGCTACAACAGCAGCGAACTAATCAGAACTGACATAAGCTGTTACAGCAAAAAAGCAATTTATTTGGGCGGAGACGAGTGTCTCCGCCCTTTCTGATTATAAAAGAAGAAAAAAGTTGACAAACGCTTTCCGTTATAACAGAATAGGGATAACGGGAAAGGAGGCGTCACATGAAGATTACTTATATCCATCACAGCTCTTTTTTAGTGGAGCTGGAATCGGTTTATCTGCTGTTTGATTATACGGAGGGAACGATTCCCGGGATGAAGCGGGAAAAACCACTTCTGGTATTGGCAAGCCACAGGCATGGAGACCACTATTCGCCTGTGATTTTTGATTTGATAAAGGAACATGGAAACGTCAGGTTTGTCCTGTCCAACGATATCTGGAGGAAGCGCCTGCCGGAGGAGGTGCTGCCGCTTACGGATTCCCTAAAGCATGGGGAGACGGTGAAGTACAGGCTGGAGAACGGCATAATCCGGCAGCTCACGGGAGCTTCGGAGAATCAGATAGAAGATGGAGTTATATCTGACGCCTGTTTAACCATCCATACTTATAAATCGACGGATGAAGGTGTGGCGTTTCTGATTGAGGCGGAAGGCAAAACCATCTATCATGCGGGAGACTTAAATAACTGGAGATGGGAGGGCGAACCGGATAACTGGAACGACTCCATGGCTAAAAAATACAGTGCTCAGATTGATAAAATGGCCGGAATGCACCTGGATGTGGCTTTTTTGCCGCTGGATCCGAGGCAGGAGGACGATTTTTATCTGGGAATGGACGAATTCCTGCATAAAGTGGATGTGAAACATGTATTTCCCATGCATTGCTGGGGAGATTATTCTGTGATAGGGAAGATCCGGGCACTCAGCTGTTCGGCCGGTTACAGAGACAGGATTGAAGAGATTACTGGGGATGGGGAGGTCTTTACAGAGGAAGATGAACGTTTCGTGTGAGTTAAGCGGGGAGGAACAGCGGGAGATCCTGGACGCCGCAATGCAGGCGGGCCACATTCTGCTGGAAAATGGAGCCGAGATTTTCCGGGTGGAGGAGACGATCGACAGAATTTGCCACTATTACGGAATCGAGTCGGGGAACGCATTTGTGTTGAGCAATGGGATTTTTATTACCTCGGGAAATGAGAGGGAAGAGATCTTTGCAAAGGTCCAGCATATCCCGGTGAGCGGAGTCCATCTAAACCGGGTGGCCGCGGTGAACCAGCTGTCCAGGGAGATCGTGGAGGGGCGGTATACCATAGGCGAAGTGAGGGAACGGCTTGATGAGATCCGTGTCATGCCCGGAAAGACGAAGACCATGCAGATCCTGGCCTCCGGTGTGGGAAGCGCATGCTTCTGCATGCTGTTCGGGGGCAATTTCATGGACAGCGCGGCGGCTTTTGTGTCGGGCGTGCTCCTGTATTTTTACGTGCTGTATATCAGCGGCCCGCATTTATCGAAGATTGTGGGAAATATCGGAGGCGGTGCACTGGTGACCTTTCTCTGTTCCGTGATGTATCTGCTTTCCGTAGGGCAGCACTTGAATTTCATGATTATCGGTTCCATCATGCCTCTGGTGCCGGGAGTAGCGTTTACCAACGCCATACGGGATATCGCAGATGGGGACTACATCTCCGGATCCGTGCGGATGCTGGATGCTCTGCTGGTATTTTTCTGTATTGCCATGGGCGTTGGACTTGTGTTCAGCCTGTTCCGTGGGCTGACGGGAGGTGTGATGCTGTGACACTGCTTATTTCTGTGGCGGCTGCCGTCGGGGGGACGGTATCATTTTCCCTCCTGTTCGGGGTTCCCACAAAGTATTATCCATACTGTGGACTGATCGGCGGAGCCGGATGGGCCGTTTACTCCATTTTGATTCAGAGCAGCACCGCGCCGGGTGCTGCGCTCTTTGCCACGATCGTGGTGATTCTGCTGTCGCGGCTCTTTGCGGTCAGGGAACGGTGTCCGGTTACCATATTTCTGATTTCCGGCCTCTTTCCGCTGGTACCCGGCGCGGGGGTGTACTGGACCGCCTATTATATCGTGACAAATGAGCTGGACAAGGCGTCCCAGACCGGTTATATGGCCCTTAAGGTGGCGGTGGCTATCGTCCTGGGGATCGTGTTTGTGTTTGAACTGCCGCAGGGGATATTCAGGGTGTTTTCGAAGAAAGAAGAGAAACAGGGCAATCCGCGAAGCCGGTAACAGGCCCGGCGGAGTGCTCATCATAAGGAGGTACGGCATGAGGATGCTGATTAAAAATATCCGGATTGTGAGTCCGGGAAATGGACTCGACAGAACGGGTTCTATCGTAATTTCGGACGGAACTATTCTTCGCGTGGGAGACTGCGCGGAGACGGACGGTGAATTTGACACGGTCATCGACGGCAAAGGGCTCGTCGCGGCGCCGGGACTCGTGGATGTACACGTGCATTTCCGGGATCCGGGGCTTACGTATAAAGAAGATATTCATACCGGCGCTGCCGCTGCGGCAAAAGGCGGTTTCACGACGGTTGTCTGCATGGCGAATACGAAGCCGCCGGTGGATAATGTGGAGACGCTCCGGTACGTTCTCGAGGAGGGAAAGAAGACTGGGATTCATGTGCTTTCAGCCGCCGCGGTGACAGTGGGACTCGCCGGGAAGGAACTGACCGACATGGAGGCGCTGAAGGCCCATGGGGCGGCAGGCTTTACTGACGACGGGATACCGATCATGGATGAGAAGCTTTTAAAGACAGCCATGGAGGAGGCGGCGCGTCTGGATCTTCCTCTAAGCTTCCATGAGGAAGACCCGGCGTTTATTGTCAACAATGGAATTAACCACGGCGCTGTCTCGGACGAGCTGGGGATCTATGGCTCACCGGCACTGGCGGAGGATTCTCTGGTAGCCCGCGACTGCATGATCGCCCTGCACACAGGGGCCGCGGTGGACATTCAGCATATCAGTTCCGAGGGAGCCGTGCGGATGGTGAAGCTGGCGAAGGAGCTGGGAGCGCGGGTATACGCGGAGGTTACGCCGCACCATTTTACACTGACGGAAAACGCGGTTCTGGAGCATGGGACTCTGGCGAAGATGAATCCGCCTCTCCGGACGGAAAGGGACCGCCAGGCCATTATAGAGGGATTAAAGAACGGCAGCATCGATATGATTGCCACGGATCACGCCCCGCACAGTGCGGAAGAGAAGGCCAAACCGCTGGCGCAGGCGCCCAGCGGGATCATCGGGCTTGAGACGGCGCTGGGGCTGGCAGTCACGAATCTGGTTCGCCCGGGCCATTTAAGCCTGCTTGAGCTGATGGAGAAGATGAGCCTGAATCCGGCGAAGCTCTACCATCTGGATTCCGGTTCCGTGGAAGAAGGAAAGGCGGCGGACCTGGTGCTGTTTGATCCGGAGGAAGAGTGGACCGTAGGGGAATTTGCGTCGAAATCCTCTAATTCCCCGTTTACCGGAAGCAGACTGTACGGAAAAGTAAAATTCACGATCTGCGGCGGGAAAATCGTATATCGGGACGGAGAATAAAGCCGGAGGGGGAAGATTTGATGAATAAATATACGACTATCCTTTTCGATGTGGACGGAACGCTTCTCGATTTCGATTCCGCGGAGGAAAATGGGCTTGCCAGTGTGTTCAAAGAGTACGAAGAAAGCGGAGCATACCGGACAGCGGATTTAATCGGGACGTACCGCAGGGTGAACCGCGATCTGTGGGACGCCTATGAGAAAGGTCTCATCACGAAGGACTATATTACGGATACCAGATTCGGCGCCGTATTTGAGGCCCACGGCATTACTGCCGACGGGATACAGACCGAGCACAATTACAGGGAAATCCTGAATCATACGGCGATTGTCATGCCGGAGGCCGTGGAGGTGCTGGAGTATTTGCAGGACCGGTATGACCTGTATGTGGTGACAAACGGTTTTACGGAGACTCAGAAGATGCGGATGGCGGATTCCGGTCTGGACCGGTACTTTAAGAAATCCTTTATTTCCGAGGAAGTCGGGTATCAGAAGCCGCAGAAAGAGTATTTTGACCGCTGCTTTGAGGCCATGCCGGGAGCGGAGAGAGAACGGACCCTGATCGTGGGAGACTCCTTAAACTCGGATATAAAAGGTGGAAATACAGCGGGAATTGACACCTGCTGGTTTAATCCGCAGGGGGCTGTTCTTACCGCCGGTGTCAAGGTTGACCGGGAGATCCGGTCGCTTAAGGAGCTGAAGGAATTTTTGTAGTCAGCAGGCGGAACTGCCTGATAGAATGTCTGATTTGTGTAAAGGGAGGGCGTGCATGGGGATAAATGGAGGTGAAAACGGAATGTTTGTGGATTATGACCACAGCATTGTGAGTCTGAGCTGTTCGATACTGAAGCATTATGGGGCAGAATACCTCCATAAGACGTTCGAACCGATGGATGAGCTTCTTCAGCACCCATACAAGCATGTGGTGATTATGCTGTTTGATGGCCTGGGGATGGACGCGCTCCGCCGCCATCTGCCTGAAAACAGTTTTATAAGGAGCCACGCGCTTGGGGAACTGTCCTCGGTCTTTCCGCCGACCACCACGGCCGCGACGGCTTCCATCGAGAGCGGATTAACGCCGGCGGAACACGGATGGCTCGGCTGGAATCTGTATTTTCCTGAACTGGGCGATATCGTTTCGCTCTTTCCCAACACCCGGAGAGGTACGCAGGAGCAGGCCGCAAAGTTCCATGCGGCGAGACAGTATCTGCAATACCGAACGGTCTATGAGAAAATAGAGGAGACGGGGAATGCAAAAGCATATGTCGTCTCTCTGTACGGCTCCGCCAGAATTACCAAATATGAGGAGCTGTTTGACACGGTAAAAGGTCTATGCCGGAAAGAAGAAAGAAATTATATTTATGCCTACTGGGGTGAACCGGATTATACGATGCATGACGTCGGATGCTGTCATGAGTCGATTACTGAAATCATCAGGGACATTGATCAGCGCGTTGAACGGCTCTGCCGTGACCTCGAGGATACGCTTCTCATCGTGACGGCCGATCACGGTCACGGTGATACCGGATATTTCCTGATCCGGGATTATCCCGAACTGGACCGGATGCTGGAGCGCCCGCCGGTGATAGAAGCCAGGGCGGCGTCCTTCTATGTGAAACAGGAATACCTGGCGCAGTTTCCGGATCTGTTTAAACGGCTCTTTGGGGATCAGTTTTTGCTGCTGTCCAAAGAATCGGTTCTGGGGCAGAATATATTCGGAGGCGGTGTTCCCCATCCGAGATTGCCGGAGCTTATGGGCGACTATCTGGCGGTGGCGGTAAGCGGCATGGGGATCAATTACGAAGACAGCGACAGTAAATGGAAGTCCAATCACTCGGGATTTACGGAACGGGAGATGAAGGTTCCGTTTATTGTGGTGGAAAAAGGTAACGAGTGAAATGAATCAACTTTATGAGCAAATAAGGAGCTTCCTGTACACTTTAAAGAGTAGAGGGGGTTGACCAAAGAAAATACCTCAAGTAAATTTAGATTATTACTGACCAGGCAAGTTGGTAAAAAATCTAAACACACGAGAGGTATCTAAGATG
>OKVD01000123.1_pt1 | contig 59400 bp, 69 predicted proteins | sample 1606881 | NCBI WGS metagenome assembly OKVD01 (sample SAMN03281011, study PRJEB24777) | human gut metagenome | isolation source: fecal sample PR176 from 1 month old male Indian infant, caesarean delivered... | place: Singapore | collected 2006-01-13
TTTCCATTTCCTCCTATTCTCTGCATTGTCCCGCATAGGAAACTGTTTATACCCTCTCTTAAGCCTGTTACGCAACTATCTGACAATGAATAGTCTCTGTTGACCCTCATAAACTAAATGACATTGGATATGAACATCAGCCCAAAGACGCTGCAATTCTGTTTCTTCAAAGCAGAAGATAGCTACTCTCGCCAACGCTTCTGTCATAAGTCGGTTGCCTTGATAGGCAGGAGAAAGGCGAAATGCTACTTTTGCCATGCGGTCATTTTCAATGAGATACACCCACATATCCCCGATAACTTTATTATCTTGTTTGTGAACAATACCCCAATGAAAACTTTTTGTTGGTTTCTCCGGCTTTTGAAAAAGCAATTCCGGGTTTAAATCACTTTTTCCTGGGCGTTTTCCCCAATACTGATAAATAGAACTGTCACCCATCCATTCTTTCAAATCTGAAACATCTTCTTTTCGCAGAGGGCGCAGGATAAGTTGTTCCGTTTCAAGAACAGGTTTATTCTGAACAAAATCCTGTAATTTCATAAGCCACTCCCCTCTTAAAATTTGAATACCTGTCCCCAATCAAAATAGCCGGACGTTTCTGTACTTTTCGGCCATTCGCTGCACCATGCGGGAACACCGGGTGTTTCAACCCTGTCAAAACTCGGAGTGTACGGCTTGATGTCAAGTACGGGCGTATTGTCATTTGCGTCAATGAATGTAACACGAATCATGCCGTTGGTGAAATCAATGTTAATAATTTCAGACGCTGTTAATGCAATAGGGTTCGGACGCGCAGGAGATCGTGTTGCAAATACACCCATGACTTCGGGTGCGCCTTTATAGGGCTGTTCTGTCTGTAATTCATTCCGGTCTGCGTCGTTGTCGCAATCGCTGAACCACCAAAGGACATTGATGTGGCTGAAACCCTCTAAGGCCTGCAGTCCGGGAATGTACTCCGGCTCTAACTGGATAAATGTGCCGTTTTCATCATTCTTTACTTTGCCAATGGCTTTTAATTGATAGGTCATATTTTTCCTCCTTGCTTTGTTGGTAAATCCAGTATAATACCTCACATCATGTGAGATGCAACAGGGAAAAATAAAAAATGCCCTGCATTTTTAGCGGGACATTTCAAAGTCTGTACAATCATGTGTGTTCCAGCGGTATTTGAAGCTCAATCAAATATTTTTCAGGGTTACTCTCATTCCACGGGCCTCTATGCACAATTTGACGCATAGGGTTAGACATTTTGTATTCGCTGTTTTTCTGCAGCCATTCGGCAAAGGCAAGGTAGGCTCCTTTTATATTTGCAAAATCGCCATAGACCATTGTGCAAGCCATATACGGGACTGGTTCTGTCATGCGGAAACAAAATGGATCTTTTGCCTTTCCCATTTTCTTTACCGGAGCGCATAGCTCAATATCAACATCTGTCTCCCGAAATTCAGTATCGTGATAAATGGAAAATGTATTACTCATTATTTCTATTTTTTGCGCACCTGTAAAAGTAGAAAGCTCTTTCCATAAATCGCCCTCGGAATAGTAGGTTGGTACAGCTTTCCGCAAGGATAGCACCTGATACGAGGGGATCGACTTAACGGAGATGTTATAGTGCAGTTCTCCTTTACCACCCTGTATTTCACTTTTTGCAAGTTCAATCTTCCGCAGTTTTTCTCGTTCGGCCTGTATTGCATTTTCTATCTCTATGCGCTTTTTGTCGAGCTGCGTAAGAAGTGGTTTATCGTCCATCGTCAGGGCAAGCGCGATTTCTGAAACATTTAGTCCACTATCCCGCAAATACAGGATTTTATTTAGACGCGGTATTTCCTCCACCGAATACAGTCGGTGTCCCGTCCACTTGTCAACCTCTGTGGGCTTCAAAAGCTCCATTTCATCATAATATCGAAGCATACGGATAGATACTTGTGTCAGCTTTGAAAATTCGCCTATTCTAAACATCGTTTCACCACCTACTCCAACTATATTTGTACTTTTATCTCATCACAGCTTTATATGCTACTTGCTACATCCTATTATACCGCCTTTTTTTCAGTCTATCAATGCTGTTCATGGTATGAGAACTTTTTCCTAGTCACCACAAAATGGCAAGCAATGCAATCTTCCGTAAGATTGCGTATTTTGGCAGGAATCCGTTTCCGGTATTCCTGCCAAAATGCTTGTTGGTGACATGTCCCCAAACCCCTGAGATCATCACCTGCGGTGATGGCTGCGCGTTCCGTTGGAACGCTGAAAACCAAAAGCAGAAGGAAAACTATTGCCGTGACTTCTGCGTGTCCCTCTGTGTTTCCCGCCCGGTGGAAATGTCCAGCAGGTGCTCCACATTCGCCCGGACATTATAGAGTTCCTTCACATCAGATCTGGCCTGCTTATAGGAAGAATAGGCTTTCCGTTTTTATTCCAGAAGTCCGGCGTATTCCTCCCGCAGAGATTTGACGGAGGGCAGCTTTGTAATACCAAACTCGTCAAAGTGTTTCTTCGCCGCCTGGTGCAGAAGGATTTCCGTCTCATGCGCCGCACGGAATTTTTTGCTGTACCCGGCTTTTCGATACTCCACATAGACTGCCCGCGTCTTGGCATAATTTACGATCTGTTTCTGCAGCTCCCCATTGGCAGCCATCTGTGATTCCAGTTCCTTGATCTTTACCGACAGCGCATTGAAGCTGGCGGTAGCGGCGTCTGATTTTTTCTGCAGGTCCTCATAGCTCATATCGCCATGCTCTTTGAGCCAGATCACCGCCTGAGAGAGCTGTTTCAGATTGAACACTTTCGCCCAGCGTTCATACCCCGGACCTTTGCCGGAACGGACCGCCGCCTCAATATCCACCAGCAGCCCGACTTTGGAAACAGGCTTTTGGGGAAAGGTACGGCGCGGCTTCGCTGTCCGGGTGCCGGCGATCCGTTCTTTGATGGCTTGCTCGGTATAGTCGTCCTTTAGCGTGTCACACCGGGTATATCTATCTTCCGGTGACAGGCGAAAACGAAGGTTCTTTCGTTCCCGGTTGACTTCAATCCCAGCCGCCTCCAGTTTCTTCAAAAGTTCTTCAAAGTCCTTCGGCTTTTCTTCCAGAGCTGCGTCGATAGCCCAACGTAGCTGTTCCTGGTGGGAGGGCTGTTTCTGACTTCCCATCCATGTGCCGTAATGGTCCCGGCTGGGTTTCGGATTCTCCACAATAGAAAGCCCATGTTCCAGGCAGAGCTTGTCATTCATGCGCCGGATCGCCCAGGTAGAACCCCAGAAGTTACGGAATTTTTTCTGACAGTCCAGCGTGGTAGAATTTATGATGATGTGGTTATGGATATGGTGTTTGTCCACATGGGTGCAGACAACAAAAGCATTATTACCTTTTGTCAGCTTCAATGCAAGTTCCCGCCCGATTTGGTTCGCTTCTTCCGGCGTGACCTCGCCGGGCTTAAACGCCTGACGGAGATGGTAGGCAATCACATCATCCGCACCCCGGCTTCTTCCGGTCAGGTTTGTATATTGCCGCTTGGAAAGAAGAAATTCTGCATCAGCAATCCGGGTGTCGCACTCATAGCCATAAATGAATTTTCCAAAATCGGTTTTCTGCGGATTCTCCACATAGTCAATAATATCCGCTATGGCCGTGGTAACATCCCGGCCTTTCCCAACGTGTAGCGGCATGAGCCGTGTGGTTGCCATTCCATCACCCCCTTACTACAAAATCGGCCCTGTTATCGCCTGTTCTTTTTTTATTTTCGGTTTATCACTGTGCGCCGCCTGCTGCCCGGCGCTTTTATTCAGGCTGTCACGGACAGAAGGTTTCTCCTGTGCCAGCGCATACTCCCGTCTTGCCTGGGTGAGAAATAAATCCATCAGCCCTGTATGGCTGCGGTCTACAACAAAGTAAACATTCTGGTCATATCCGAAACCGTCCTTATCCTCACAGACCGGGACCGTTTGCGCCCATGCCTTATTGTCCCGTGAAATGCGCCCGTCGTAATCTTTCTGCCGGACCGTATTGGCAAGCACATAGAAAATCCGACCAGGATCAAATTGCTGTAAGACCTGTTGCACACATGCGGAACCTAAACAGTTATCCCGGTAGTTATCCGCAATGGCCTGTTCGATTGCCTCCTTACACGCAATGTTTGCTTTGTGGGAAGTGTAGTACTGATTTAGTTCCCCATGCTCATGCGCATAGGTGGCAGAATGAAAATAAATTGGCGTTGTATCTTTCAATGAAATTCCTCCAATCAAAAAGCTGCCATAGCCGACAGTCATATTATAGAAAAAGGGCGGGGCTGCCAATGCGCCCCGCCGAAACTGTTTAACCAAATACAAAATCCTTTAATGCGCTGTTTGCATCGCCAATGATCCCCACCAACCAGGCCGCAGCCATTGGCAGACCGTAGGGGCTGATCAGAAACGCAATCACCAGCCATGAAAGCCCCGGCCAGAACCCGGCAGTGAAGAACAGCACCAGCGCCGCCAGAAATACAATCCCTGATAGAATCCCCAGCACAGCGCCGGAAATCACCACAAGGAATTTGCACACCAGATAAAGAATCCCCGTAACCAATACAAAGGGAAGTGCCAACAATTTGCCAATCAGACGCATACGTCCGCCTCCTTTCATAGAGAAGCATATTTACCCCTTCATTAAAATTTTACCGTGCCGGTCTACGAAAAGCAACAGCGGTTCTTCCAGTTTACGAAATGTTCGCAAATCCCCGCAGCAGCTTATCCATGCCATCCCACAAACTGTCCAGGCGGGTGCGCAGATCGTCCATATCGGCAGCGTAAATACTGCCGGTATCATTGGCACGTCTGGTATATTGGTTTAAGTTATTGGAGCAGATACGCAGGAGCCGTATCATTTCCTGAATGTCGCTCATATCCAGATGGATAATATAACCGTCTACCGCCATCTTGCGCAGATACGCAGAGAGGTTTGTAATACCAAGTTCTGCCATGCGACCCTTTACCAGCTCTGCCTCCTGTTCAGACATGACGAATTCCACCTGGACGGATTTTTTGTTATGCCCGGCTTTCATCGTTCCGGCTCCTTTTTTGGGGAAGGGGAAGGCGGTTTATGAGCGGAAACGGCAGCTGTCCGAGACTCTTTGAGCTTTCCACGCAGGGTACCTTTTTTCAGACTGTCAATATACTCTTTTATATCACCGTTTGTGGCATGGTAAGAGCGTTTGAGCCGTTCTCGTTTCAGGATCACGGCAAGCTCCCGCTCGTTCTCCGGCAGCTCGGTCATCGTCTTTGGACTTCCATGTACCGGCATCAGCTCATTCATAAGCTGCCTCTGGTTCTGATAAGGGATTGTGATATTGGCTCCGTCCTCAAACAAAACGGCTACTTTTCCAATAGGGCAGGTCAGCAGCTTTACCCGCTCCACATGCGCCCCATAATCCAGTGTATAAATATTGCCGGTCACTTTTCCGTCCTGAACCTCTTTGATAGAGAGGGCATAGGCAAGAACCGAGTCTTTCGTCTGTTCATGGTAAAACTTCCACACTTTATTTGCATGGCTGCCTTCCAGATAGACCTCCCATTCCCGCAGGGTATAGGTGCCGCAGGGCCGCGATAGCCAGAGAAGGCGCCGATCCTCCGGTTCTCCCGATACGGACAGCTTTGGAATCCGCTCTTTATCCAGGTCAAAATCCTCCTTATAATGCTGCGTGTGCAGCTCCATGATCTGCTCCAGGCTGTCCAGTATATCCACACCCTCGAATTTTACCGCCGCCATCAGCGTTCCCTTTCCGGCGCAGGAGGGACAATCTGCCTGGCCTCATGTTCCAGGCGGTCTGCTTTCAGCTTTTCCATGAGAGAGGTTTTTTCTTCCGGCAACATCTCCGGGGCAAGCTCCCGGATTTCCTCATAAGTCTGCCCGTCTGTCAGGTCAGGGCGCACAGGCGGCTCGTTGTTGAGCCTGCCATCCAGCATATTGTAGTTTCCGGTCTGTCCTTCCTCGTAGAGTTCCGCATTACGCAGATAGCTCTCCGGCGGCTGGAAAAGCTGCCCGGCGAACAGGATTTCCCGGCTCGGTGTAAACTGTGAAAGCACGCCGTCCCGAAGCCTTGCAAATTCCTCATACTGGCGCAGGGTAAGGCCGCGCTCCAGCATTTCCGCCTGGGTATGCGCCCAGCCCTCCCCATAGAGAAAATAGTACATATCCGGCTGGTCGCAGACAAAGCACAGGGAGCCGTCCTGATTGTCATAATAAGACGTCTGCATATTCTGGTAGTGGCAGCGTTCCTCACGCCCCAGGTACACCCGGTTATCCGCACCCAGCATGGCGACCATGCCCGCATAGTTGCTGTGGACCGCAGAGCGGATTTCCACCAATGGGTCCGCCTCCGGCATAATCTGTCTGCCGGGAATCTCGTTCTGCTTTTCTGCCCCGTCATTTCTCGGTGTCACTTCCTCATGGGCGCGGGCATCCAAATCCGGCTGTGCCTGCGCGGAAGTCTTTCTTACCGCGCCCGGCTCCGGTTCTTCCTCCTGTGCATAATAATGGACATTGGCGGTAGTTTTGCTGTTCATTTCCCTGGCGTAAGCCTCCGCAGTCTCGCGGGTATCAAATTCCAAAGGTTTTCCATTCTCCTTGCACCATGCCTCGGCATGGCCGAAGATAGAAGCGCCGCTGCGCACCGCCCATACGCCGTAGGTTGTTTCTTTTCCCATTCTGATCCTCCTTATCGTTCCTGCTGTTTTGATGGTTTCTGTTTTTGGGGCGTCTCCGTGTGCTTTGCCTCTTTTATCTGCTGCCGGAGGGAGGGTCTGTACTCCGACTCCGCTTCGGAATCCGTGATATTGACATACTCGCCAATGATACAAAGCGCCTCCCCGTAACTGCCGCAAGCAAACACCCGGTCCTTCATTTCCTTCGCCTGGTCCTTCAGGTCATGCTCCCGCAGGGTACGGGCAGCAATGCCTACCAGATTAAAGATATTGCCGTCCTGGCCGATCAGCGCACAATCTGGTTTTTCCGGCTCCGGCGAAGGTTCCCCGATAAAGCCGCCTAACCGGTTCGGTACAAAATCGGACAGCCAGGTGCCCCCAAAATTCTCATGGGTCTGCAAACGCCACATGGCAAGTTTCCCGATGTCCAGCTTTACATCCTCGAAAGGATAGAGCAGACAGGTAAGCTCCCCATACTGGAAAGTGGAAACATCCTCAAATTTACTGCCGTCCTTCAAAATCCCCGCCTCGGTGAACATCTCATTGATCCCGTCCACCCATTCCTTCAAATCCCCGCCGCAGCCCTGCAGGATCAGGCCGTCTTTGCCCTCCATGTGCCGCAGGTCATCGGTTGTGATCGTATTGATATTCAAATAAACCGCCTCCTATCGTTCCTGTTGATAATTGAGTTTCTGCCGGCCGGCTTTTGCCTCCGGCTGTTTCTTTAGCTGCCTGCGGACAGAGGATTTCTGCCCCGGTTCCCGCATATCCGTAAAAATATCGGATAACGGCTGCTCCCAGCGTTCCCCGAAGCCACGGACCACCGTGCCCTCCAGTGCGCCGTTTTCCTTGAACATTTCCAGCGTATCGAACGCCTGGTTAAACAGCTTGATATTTCTTTCGTCTACACAGGGCGCAAAGTGGAGCACCCCTTTGGGATAATCCCCGCCGGTTCCAATCCAGCCCCGGACAAAATCATCATAGCCTTTTGTAATTCCAGCATCGGCCAGTTCGTTGGCATGGCTGGAAATCAATGTGCTTGTAGTTGCATACTGATAACCTAAGACCAATATGCCGATTTTCGGGTTATACATAAAGCGCCGGTTATCAATCTGCTGCATATCAATCATCTGCATCCTGGTATCAATCCGCATAAGCTCTTTTGTAACCGCTGTCTTTTCTATCCGCATCCCTCCCGTCCATTGATTTGTCCGCAACTTAGACCCGTTTCGGGGCGCCAGAGTATTCTTATACAGCCGCCCCTCAAACCAAGTCCCGAAAGCCTTGAAAAGCAAGCCTCTTTTGGGTTAAGCTGCGGACATATCACCCTTAATTTTTCCTAATCCGGCGCTTGCGTTCCCGCTCGGATTTCCGTCTGGCAAAAGCGCGGCAGGAATCCGAACAATAAGCCTGGCTGGTCGTAGGCAGATAGGCACTCCCGCAGACCGGGCAGGTCTTCTGTTTCAGGGAAGTGTCCTCTCCGGTAATGGCAGATTCCAGCGCCGGGTCCACAGGCAGCACCGACTTCTGAAAATACCGGCAGAAAGAGCCGGTCCACCATTTGTGCAGCATGTAACAGGGGCAGTCCAGGGGGCAGCAGAGCTTATCCCGGCTGTCATAGTTGGCGCACAGCTCCGTCACCTGCTTTCGGATCGCCGCCCGTTCCTGCCTGGTCAGTTCCCGTGAGGGCAGTCTGCTCATTTCCCCCTGCCTTTCTTAGCCGGAAATTCCAGCTTAAAATTCACATATTTACCGCCTGTGTCATCCAGCAGCACCACCGCGTCATAGGTCTTTCCCGTCTTTTCGCTGTAAAGCCCGGATATGGAAACGCGGCCCTCTTTCAGAAGGGCCGCCGCCACAGACTTTGTTATGGATTTTTTCTTGCCGGAAAAGAATTTATTGTCTTTCCACAGTACAAAGGAACAGTCCTGGTTATCACAAAAGAACCCTTTTTTACCTTCATACACAGAAGCACCACGGCGCGGACAGGTGCCGACAGCCTTGCGCTCGTTATTCTTTGCATCCGGAAACAGGCCGGTAAAACGTTCCTCCAGGGCGGTATGCTCCTTTACCAGCGTCCGGCTCATATCCGCGATCTGCCCCATAAAGGACCCTGCTGCCAGCTCGCCACGTTCCACCTGTTTCAGCATGGACTCCCATTCTGCTGTCAGGACCGGCGACTTGATGTTGTCCGGCAGTATGGTAATCAGGTTCGTCCCCTTTTCCGTAGGGATAAGCTGCTTTTTCTTCCGGTCCACAAATCCGGCAGAGACCAACTTTTCCAAGATGGCCGCACGGGTGGCCGGGGTGCCTAACCCCTTGCGCTCGGCATCCTCCGGCATATCCCCGGCTCCGGCGGTCTCCATAGCCGCCAGAAGGGAATCCTCCGTATAGTGCTTCGGCGGGGAGGTTTTGCCCTCCCGGATGCCGGCAGAGATCGTTTCAAAAACCTGCCCCTCCTGCAGCATGGGAAGGGAAGCGTCCGTACTCCCGTCATCCTCCGGGCTGGATTGTTTCAATCCCATGCGGTAGAGGCATTCCACTTCCTTCCATCCGGCCTGTAATACGGTTTTCCCCTTTGCCGTGAAGGAATTGCCCCGGCAGTCCAGAACCGCCGCCACCGCCTCAAACCGGTGCGCTTGGGCCGTGGCAGAGAGCAGCCTTGCGGCGATCAGCGTCAGTACATCCCGCTCCCCGGAAGGAAGCTCCGATAAATCCGTCCGGGCAATCTCCACCGTAGGGATAATGGCATGGTGGTCGGTGACTTTGCTGCCGTCCGTTACGCGGTTAATATCCGGTTCCCCGGCGCAGCCCTTTCCAAAAGGCATATGATCCCGCAGCCAGAGAACCAGGGAGGCGGCGGTTGCCTGCATATCCTCGGTCAAATACTGGCTGTCCGTCCGGGGATAGGTCGCCAGCTTTTTCTCATAGAGGGATTGCACATAGTCAAGGGTCTGCTGGGCCGTATAGCCATAGATACGGTTACATTCCCGCTGTAAGGTTGTCAGATCATACAGGCGGGGCGGCTGCACCGTCTTGACCTGCTTTTCCACGGACAGCACCGAAGCAGCCTGCCCGTCACAGTCCATACGGATTTTTTCAGCTTCATTTTTCCCAGACAGCTTTTCGCCGGAGGCAGTAAAGCCGCCGCAGGCGATCTCCGGCACATAAAAGGGCTTGCTCGTAAACGCCTGAATATCCGCCTCCCGCTGTATCAGAAGGGCCAGCGTGGGCGACATGACACGCCCCACGTTCAGGGTGACACCATACAGGACAGAGAAAAGCCGGGTGGCGTTAATGCCGACCAGCCAATCAGCTCCGGCCCGGCAGACCGCCGCGTCATAGAGCTTATCATAGTCGCTGCCAGGGCGCAGGTGTTCAAACCCGTCAAGGATCGCCGCATCCTCCAAACTGGAAATCCAGAGGCGTTCCATCAGCTTTTTGCACCCGGCATACTGGTAGACCAGCCGGAGGATTAGCTCACCCTCACGTCCGGCATCAGTAGCACATACCACGGAGTCCACCCGTTTGTCTTTCATCAGCCGGCACAGAAGGTCAAGCTGCTTTTTCTTGTCCTTCGGCACTTCATATTTCCATGTTTCCGGCAGGAGCGGCAGATCACCATAGCGCCATCTGGCATACTGTTCCCCATAAGCCTCCGGCTGCGCTAGTTCCAGCAGGTGTCCTACGCACCAGCTCACCATGTAGCCGCCGCCCTCCAGGTAGCCGTCTTTTTTCTCATTCGCACCCAGAACCGCCGCCAGTGACATGGCGACGGAGGGCTTTTCCGCAATTACTAACTTCAATGTTCAGACCTCCTTTGCATATCTTCAAATTCTTCGTCCGCCTGCTTTCCTGTCTGCAAAAGACACATCAGCACAACGCCGGCAGACATTCCTCCGGTGAATGTAAGAAAGTGTGTAATCATGTTCCACATAAAAATCGCCTCCTTATTGAGCTTGGTTAATAAAAAACGCAAAGGCCTTCAACACCTTTGCGTTTTATTACAAAGAAAAGGCACCACTAAAAATATGTGGCGCAGTTTCAAAAATATTTAATCCAAAATAGGGTTTAATTCTCCGCAGCTTGCTGCGAGAAAGTTTATTTGGGGGAAGGGAAGATTAGATGATCTATAAGCATTGATTCATGTGTAAAAATCATAGCATATTCAAATTATCCCTTTTTCTTATGGAGCTTTAAGTCAATATTTTTCGCTGCCGCTGCATCCTGCAGTAATCCGGCGACAAAAGCGCTTTTTTCTTTGAGCGTCAGTGTTTCCATATCAGGTTTACGATCCATTTCTCTAAGTACCGTTTGCAGCTCTTGCAGTTCCAGCAGGTTGACGGCTACACAAAAGAGTGTCTTTTTACGGCCATCATTATAATTGGATAATAAAACCTCCAGAATGTCGGCCTTCTCCGCCTGCTCTGCATTATAAGCATCTATCCCGAATCGTTTGGCCTTTTCCATATCAGATTTTCGGTTTCGGTGTGTTATAAAGGAATCAAAATCGTCAATATGACCGTATTTCTCACAGGGGTATTCGCTGCATTGGAAACAATATTCAACACCGCCATGTTCCATACTGCACCTTGCAATTTTGCAGGATTGGTTCCCCTCACCGCCGCCGCAGCCGGGGCAGTTTTTATTCAAGAACATGGGGCAAAGCCCGCAATTCAAACCGCAAAGGGAAAATAATTGATTTTTCCGGTTAAATCCTTTCATGGAACCTCCTTAAACAGCCTACCTGCAAACGGTTAGGATAAGCTATAATAATACTTGACCTAACACTGTAGGAAATTTGAAAATTTAAAATTCATATCTTGTACCATGCAAGAGCAACAGGCCATCTGTTAATTCCACACGCAGAATGATGGTGTTTTCATCGTTAAAATCAGTATGACCGTTATCAATCCATTCAGCAAAGACTTTTTTCAGCTTTTCAGCAATCACACAGTTTTCTTTTTTTCTGAAATAACCCAGGCTAGCGCCTTTTCCATGCGCTGTAAACCACTCGCCAGCGATTGCAACAACAGGATTCTCCTTTATATGTTTCATTTTATTCGAGAGTGCATATGTAATAATATAAAATGCACCATCTTCGTAATAAGCATTTACATATCGCACATAAGGCATTTCATTTTCTGTTGTTGCCAATGCTATAATTGTGTCTTTTCCAAAGCGTTCAATCATTATCTGTTCGGCTTCTCGACTAAATTGTTTCATTAAATTATTCTCTCTCTGAATCACGGTTTGCTCTCTGTTCAAAGTTCCGACAGACTGTAAGTTGTCAAACTGATATGCAGCCTATCCCCTCAGATTTTTTAGAGCGTCGGGGTTATTTGCGATAATCTCTCCAACTGTCTGACATATTTCCAGGTCTGGGCAGTCGCCACATGTCGCCACACCCTTTTTCAATGCACATTGACGAATACCGCAAAGACTATCGCAGTATACAGTTTTAATTCCATCAACACGACAGCCTTCACAGTTGATATGTTCAGGCAAAATGGGAGCATTATTTAACTCGGCCCATCGTTTTGCAGTTTTCTCACGCAACGCCTGGTCGTCATTGATTGTTGCCAGATATGCGTCACACTTTTCACAGTCAAGTCCGCAGTATGCAATCCTATCCTTCATAGATATGTACCTCCTAAAATATTTTAACTTATTTTCTTAGATGTATTATATACAGTAACGATTTTTATTGAAAAAAGAATCATTACAGCATTTGCTGCAATCGTTCCCGTCCATGTCATCAGTATGGAGCTGAACAGAGCGGATTGAGCAAACATACTTGTGTCAATATCTTCTTTAGCATTTTCATAAGTTCTTGTCCGTCCAAAGACTGGAAGCTATCAGTCATATTTTTCGATATTTACAGTGGCAATCGACTGGATATGATGGCTTAAAATACTGCGGAAAATCTTTTCCTATCTCTATCTTCATGATTGTACCTTCTAATAAAAATTTTGATTTCCCTTTCTACATAGCTACTCCACAAACTGGAATTGTAAGAGTGGCTTCCCTCAATAGAGTGCTCATTAGATACCGCTTAACGCCTTTATTAATTGACAGTTATTCAACCTCTACCTTATTTACAAAGTCCAAATTATAACGCAAAGCACCGTGGTCTCTAAATATCGTCGCACTTGTAATACGGATTGCCAAAATAACGCAGTTTTCATCCTGCTCATTATTTGCATCGTCGTACCAGTCTGCAAATACTTCACGGAGTTTCGTTCTTAGAGCAGCGTTTTGGGGTTCCAAAACCCATCCGAGATTTTCTCCAATTCCATGTCCGTATATCCCCTCAAAGCAAACCGAAAACGCAACCTCTTTGTTATGAGCTATTTGCTGCATTTTATTTGATTTTGCTGACGTTGTGACATAAAACACGCCATCTTCATAATAAGCACTAACATCACGAACACTAGAGCGAGGAAAACCATCAGCACTCGGTTCCGTGGCAGTAGTTGAAAGTGCAATGACATTATCTTTCTTGTTGCCACAACTTTCTTCGATTAATTTCATTCCTTCTTCATACCTGTTCATTGTCAATTCCTCCATCAATTCTCATTTATCGTTCACAATACAACCTGAAACTTATCTCACTCCTGTCAAGATAAAATTCATTAACTGCTCTACATCATCAAAATCATCATAATCTCCATTTACGCCAGCTCGATGGTACAAAACTCCACTTTTCTCATTTCTCTCTAAACAGTCCAAAAGCTTTTCTTCTCCATATTTTTTAGCAAATAGAGTAAATGTGTATGGTTTAATTTTGCCCAATAATCCTTTTTTGCAATTTTCTTCACACTTATAACAATGAGTCAACTCTTTTGCAATCGAACACTTTTTATTCTCACAAAAATCATTATCTGGGCAACCGTTTGAACCACATCCATTACACTCAACATTTTCTGAGCATAAACAACACGCAAGACCACATCTAGCAATTCCTAATTCTCGTTTCATGGGACACCTCCATAACCTCCGATTTGTTTATTCGTCTATCATGTATTAGCTGTTTAGAAGTTTTGTCAAATCCTCAATAGAAACATCCATTTTCACAGAAACTTCTTCCATAGTCATGCCGGAATCAAGAAAACGTTTTATCACCATTTTCATATCCTCGCCAACCTCAATGATGTGTCCGTCCAAATCGTAAAACCGAATCACCCGCTGGCCCCAGCTATGCTCGATCACTTCTCCCAGATATTCAATATCCGGGTATTCTTTCAACTTGTTCAAAAAACCGTCAAAGTCCTGTTCCTCAAAGACGATTTCCGCATTGTTGGATTTTTTTATTACCTTTTCTTTTGGCAGATCTACAAGCCAGTCAAAATCCTGCTGCAATGCCAGGCCGCAGGTAAAAGCAATGTTTCTACCGTAATCCTGAAATACTTCCAATCCAAATAAATCCTCATAGAATTTTCTCGCGGCGTTAATGTCGGCCACCGATATAAGCATACATACATGTTTCATGCAAATACTCCTTTTAAACTGTGGTTTCCCATTTCCACAAAAGGTTATCTATAATTATCTGTAAGTTCAACCGAATTTGTCACTGGCCTTCTCGGTTGAACATTTATTATACCATAGAGCAACCGGTATCTCCACTTTTTCATATCCGGTTTTGTCCAAGATTTGTCCCGTTTTTGTCCAAGATTAATCCTACGGGTATTTCCCGCAGTTCCTTCCGAAATTGGTGAGCAAAGCGGATCGTCTTAACCGTACCGCCTTTTTCCCGTCCGTCATATACAGCAATTACACGGTCTGAATGTTCCACCATGTAGCGGCTGCGTTTGGCATAAACGTTGGGCCTGTATTCTTCCTGAATTATGAGAACCTCTGCACAGGCATCTAGCAGGGTGTTTGTGTGTTCCTTCTGGCACAGGCTGTCCTTCCGTTTCCGGTATGGAAGCACCGCAATCAGCTTCAAATCTGGATTTTTATTCTGCAGCTCCAGAATAATCTCCGCAAAGTATTGATCCACGCCATCCGTAAAGCCGGAGAGAAAGACAGTGAAACCATCGTTTACTGCTTTTCCAATTTCCTGGCGCAGAGCCACCTTTACATGGGCTGTTTCATCAGCAGGTATATCTCTGTGTCCTGTGACACAGCAAGTCTTTCCTTCCATCAGGTTCCTCCGATTGATAGATTTATTTTTGTATCTCTCTTTATTATAATAGATTTATTTTTTTCAAGTCAACGCAAACACCCCTTTTTAATTTGTGATTAATGCATCTGTGTGAGGCCAAATGAGTGAGGACTACGAAAGACAGACCAATCTAATCCAGACGGTATTAGAAACTTTAAACCGGGAACAGGCGGAACTTGATAACGGCGTGGATATAGAAAATGCTTTCTTAGTCACGTTCCGCAAATATCAGAATATCACAACGCTGACAAGAGAATTACTCGTTGAGCTAATAGACCACATCAAAGTTTACGAAAATGGAAATATCAGTGTTAAGTTTAATTTTGCCGACGAGTACCGCCGTGTAGTAGAATACATAGAGGCCAACACCCACAAAGCGGTGGGTTGACCTCTGAAAAAATTAGCTTGTTAGTTTTTTCCTAATAAATACGTTTCATAATACCGGCACAGTATTTCTTTTCATCGTGCCCGCCTCCTTTCCATGATGAAAAAAAGCACCCGAAGGCGCCTAACAGCCGTACAGGTCATGGTTGACCTCGGCACGGTAATAACTGTCCATTGTTGCCGGGGCATTATACAGTGCCGCCAGCAGGTATGCCTTGATGTTTCCAATTTTTGTGGTGTTCCTGTCGATACAGTCAAAGACATACTCCAAGTGGCCGGAATTGATTTTCAGGAAACGGCCCTTTACCACCTCCCTGGGAAAATCATCCCCGGCGATACGGATAAAGGGGCGTTTGGACAAGACCACTTCAAGCATAAGCTCCATAGTCTCGTCCAGACGTTCTTTCCCATACCGGGAGACCATACAGTCATATTCAATATTTTCTTTCAGGATTTCACGATAAGCGTCTATCAGTTCAATCCGATCCATCCCATCCGGGCGGCTTGCCGCCTCCGGCCCTGCCGGATAGATTGATGGATGGGTCCTTGATATATCCGTTTTTGATTGTTTAGTTTTTAATGGATTAGTATTTAATTGTGCGGGATTTTCCTGTCCAGGTTCAGCCTGTTCAGGTTTTGCCTGTCTTGGATTTTCCCGTTTAGGTGAATCCTCCTGTTTTTCGGCGCCTGCAGGCTTTTCATGAATCGTATACTCAATGTCTCCGAGCTGCCCGTTCTCATAGCGGAGGTGCTGCCTAGTGAGATACCCATGCCGCTCCAGTTCTTTCAGGGCGGTGGTGATCGAATCCACACCGTCCTTACAGATATGGGCGAGCCCCTTTGTGGTATAGTCCCAATCTTCCGGCAGCGACAGCATGAGGGAGAGAGCCCCTTTGCCTTTAAGGACAGTTCTGTATTGCGCAAATGGTGGTTGTACATGATCGTGAAGTCCTTTGTTTTTTCTACCCGGAATACAGCCATTTCACAGCCTCCTTTCTCCGGTTATTTCCGTTACAAGGCGCGGTCCCTGCGGTCATAGTGGAGATGGCCGCCTGAGACCTTCGCATGGTTTTTCAGTTTCACTTCGCCCCGTTCCTGGCTGTCTAAAAATTTCTGATAGCCGGCGTCCGTAAGGAACAGGCGCATCTTATCGCCCTTGTCACCCACAGGGGCATCATAAGAGAGCACATCAAAGACGATCATGTGCCGAACCTCCGGGTCAAAGCGTTCCAGCGCCATGATGTCATGCCCCTTCAATTTCTCAGCGCCGGATTTCTGCCTGGCCTCCGCGATCAGCTCCCCGATAGTGCGTCCTGCCTGCGGAAGTCGGTAATTTTTCTGAATATCCCTCACCAGATCCATGCACTCGGCATCTGACAGGGGGCGCAACTTTTCCATGAGGTTCTTTGCCGCCTTCCTCCGCGCCGGATCGCCGGCATACTGTGAAGCCATAGAAAGCTCATTGATAACGGCATACCGTTCACAGCCTTCTGTCTGATATAGCATCCGTTTTTCCATTTCGTTCAGTTCCATGTGAATCTCCTTTCTTCTGAAAATGGGTATGAAAAAAGGGCGCCCACCTGTTAAAGTGAAACGCCCACGGCAATCAGCGGCCAGGCAATACACCGGACCGCTGGCACTATTAAATTTTGTCGGTAATGAAACAGCCTCCTTTATTCGATAATTTTCTCGTCACATTTCAACTTGGAAAAGGAATTGAATAAATGACGGCAAACGCTCAAACCCCTTGAAAATGGTGTGCTACCCGTCAAGTAGACATTTTAAATATCGAAAGATTTTTGGCTTTTGCCGCCCGTAACAGGGCGGCATTTTTACGCTGCTAACATCATTTTTTTGTGATACTCTGTCGGTGTTAGTATTTCCAGCTTTCTTTGAACACGTTTGTTCGTGTAATAATTCATATAATCATGGATGGCCGCTATCAGTTCTTCCTTCGCTGCATACTTTTTCGTATAATACATCTCCCTTTTCATCAGGCCCCAGAAGCCTTCCATCGGTCCATTGTCAATACACCTTGCAACTCGTGACATACTTTGTCTCATACCTGCCTTCACTATTCTCTGGCGAAAATCGTTGCTTGTATATTGATAGCCTCTGTCTGAATGGAACAGCGGATGTACATCCGGATTTTCCTTTATTGCATAATCGAAGGTGTCAAATACCAGCGGATTGTCATTATGATCGCTAATTATATAAGAAACTGGTCTCTTATCACAAAGGTCAATGATGGCACTTAGATATATTTTACCTGCTGTCTCTGTACCAACCCCATATTTGAATTCTGTGACATCTGTTACCCATTTTTCATTCGGTCTTTCTGCCCCAAACTCACGGTTCAATATATTCTCTGCTACATAAGCCGGGTCCGATGCCGGTTTTGTACAGCAATTATGACGGCCTTTCACGATGGATTGGATCTTCTTTTTACGGCAGATGCGTAATACCCGTTTCTCGTTCACACAGATGTCTTCATCATGTTCGAGGGCATCCCGCAAACGCCGGTATCCCATATCTGGATGTTCTGTATGCATAGATTCGATTCTTTCAGCGATCCTTTTATTCAGCGCATCATTTGGGCTGTCCGTGTGATTCAGCCATTTATAATAAGCGGCACGGCTTACTCCCCCTAATCTGCACAATTCTATTACGGAATAACCGTTGTGTTCTCCTGTTAATTCCTTGATTGTAAGATATGCAGTTAAATGCCGTGTTCTTTCTAAAATCGCCTCCTCTCTATTTCTTCGAGTTTTTTTAAGAAATCAATCTCCATCTGCTGCTTTTTATTTTCAGCTCGTAACATTCGGTTTTCAATCTGAAGACATTCCTGTTCCGATAAAGTCTCCTCAGATTTTAACTTGCCACGTCGGTCAACCAGTTTTTCCGCTCCACCGGAATTGTATTTTTTTACCCATGAATAAACCTGTCCATAGGAAACCTGGAATTCTCTGGCGCTTAATGCATAATTATTATTGTTCGCAATACAATGCTCCACAATCCGTATACGTTCCTCTAATGTTGTTTTTCGTGTTGTATCTTTAACCATGTCAAATGATCCCTCCGGCCTTGAATCCATTAATTCTTCATGGTTATTATACATCATTACCCATTGTCTGACAGTAGTTGGTGCAAATATTTCGTATTCAGCTGCTACCGATTGATATGTCTTCCCTCCTGCAAGATAAGCGTTAACTACCTGCAGCTTAAACTCTGCCGAGTAATTAAGATTTGAATGGTTGGCAGTCAGATAAGCATCGCCAAACTGTGGTCGCATTGACACAGCTTAGAAATGTAGGCGGCTCCCCGTTTTGGTCCTGGTATGGATTCGGAAGCCGCTGCTGCTTCCTACTGAGTAGGTCCGGCGTGCGCACGAGTCGCTGGTATTCCCTTCCACTGTATGTACGACACCGTTTTCACAGTATTCTACTATGCCTACATGATCTGCATCTCCAGAGTTGTCCATTCTTCACGGCTGGTAAATGCCGTTATTTCAGATGTACAAGTGTAGTCCCTTGTAAACTGTACTTTACCTAACTATAAACTTCTTTCACTACTTCCATTTTATCAGAATCGCGTCTGTAAGTGAATATCATATCCGACAAAAATCCTTCTTCATCCGGACTATCAGAATTGACGCTAGCTATTAAACTGCGAATCTCCTCTGGCCGTATAATGCTGACAGGATGAATAACTGCATAATCATAGTTAAGGAATACAATATATAAATCTTCCCCTAAGATATCACTTAATTTTTTTGCTACTCCAGGAAGGAAAATTGAAACTGCTCCATTGAATATGACTTCATTTGTAACCCCAACCATATCATATCCAGCATCCTTTTGAAATATATCGGTATCCATAACAGAATATGCCTCAAGACCTGTCAACATAATTGGCGGAAATAAATTATATGTATTCGTAAATGCCTCTTTTATTACCTCTTCTTTTCCTTTATTCCATATCTCCAGGTACTCGGAACTCACAGCACTGCTTACATAGGCTCCATGAACAAAGCCAATATGAATATAGACAGTCAAAGCAATGTCACCAATTAAATCGTACATACCGTCTTTTAACTTTTCCATATGTTTTACATAATTAATCGGTCGAATAATCAGGTGACTTCGTATCTGCTCATAATCATCAGCGACTTCCAGCGGGCTGATTTTTCCAACTTCCCCAGCCTGTCTCAGTTTACTTTCCACTATTCTCAAAATATGTTTCAAATCCATTTTGTCAAATGCAAGTGCTTCATATAATTCCTGTGTATGGAAACTCAATTCGTAAGTTCCATTCATTTTTTTTCCTTGCTTGCTCACCACCAGTAAATCCAAGGTTCTCCCATTGTTCTGTGGTGTTGTCCTAAATTCTATACTCGTTCCATTCCATCCTTTTGTTACTTCGCGTATTTTCTGGCAAAGCGCCGCAATAAATTCTTCATATTTCATATAAGCCTCCATTTCATGCCACTATGGGCAACTATCTTTTTTCATATTTGTATAATAACTACGGAACAATGTCATTATGGTATCAAATCCTGCCTATGAGATTTTCCATCCATACATCATCAAAATTATAATTATATTTCTCTTTGAGCTCTTTAATAAGTTTAAGTTTTAGGGAAAACAAACTGTCGCTTAAGCTTTGGCAGCTATGTGTTGTATGACGCAAAAGAAAACAACTCTGTTTTAACGCTAAAATCTGAGTCACTAATTCTTCTATCGCAGGATTTGAATCTACAAAATCTTCCACATCTTCAATCCCATCATGCAACTCAAAATATTCCCAAGATGTATACACCGGATAGGGAATCAATCTTCCATCTATCCTGATATTTCTGTTAATATAGTCTCTCATCCCATATCCTCTTCTTATAAGAAATGGTACGGAAGCCGCCAGATATCATATGTCCCGGCGGCTTCCTGCCTATTTTTTATTTACTCTTCTGTTTCGTAAACATATATGTACACATTGTAGCTTCTCTTCCTATTTATAAGCTTCACATGAAAATTACAATATGTTCCCTCGCAGTACAAGTGATATTCCTTGTCTTCAGATGGCTCTGCTCCATAATACGCTCCAAGTTTCGGAATGTCGGAAATGCCCTTGCCAAGCTGTTCCTCCAATATATACGCAGAGAATTTTTCCATTTCCTGCACCATGTACTGGATTCCATCCGTACCCTTTTGTGGAAACCACTTATTCCACCACCGATATCCATCATGGTCTGCACGGTTATATGCAATGAGGTGGTCTGGCTCCATCGAAAATTCTGCTGCTGTCATTAGAAGAAACTCATCCTCTCCAAAAATCAATTCCTGGCACCAATAGCAGTACCCTGACATCATTAATTCCCGTTCTTCTTCTGTCCGGTCCAGAAATAAGTTTTGGATATGCGGAGCCGGCAGGCCGCTTCCCCTACGATTGAAACGCGAGTTGCTGTACCAGCTGTATTTATCCATGTCCTCATCTGTAAGATAAATACTTGTAACGGTTCCACACATAGGGCATTGCTTCTCCACTTCAAAACGACCTTCAACCTCTTTTTTAGACATCTCGCGTGGAATATAAACATACTCATATTCATCAGTCACATTTTTATCATCGAAAAACGATAGTACCATTGGAGGTTCGCTGTCTTTTTCTATCACTGAAAATCTCTGCTTCTCAAAATTCTTATAAATCGCTTTTTCCGCTGTTTCATTCTTAATATAGTAAAGCTTCTGTTTCATTTGTCGTATCCCTCCTTGATTTTATGCGGCCACAAGTTCGCTATTCTGACCGTCTGCTTCCGTTATCCCTGCATCCTCCATACACAAAGAAACTTCCATCAAATCAGCTTCCAGAACATCAGCTAAAGGCATGCCCGCAAGATGACCATGCCATACTTTCGCATTTTTCTTCCGCAGTTCTTTAAATTCTTCTACACGGAGACTTGCGCTTACTTTGGCCAGCCGGTAATCCTCCTCTGTTAATCGTGGCTGGATTGCCTTCTGCCATTTTTTTATAAAGCTGACAGCCTGGTTGAAATCCACATTTTGTCGGTCACCGCTTGTACGCTTTTGACGGACAGTCCCGTCTGGTTCAAACTCCAATGTATAGAATGCCTTCTCTGGCTGATCTGCTTTTCTCAAAAATGCAATATAGCTTTCCCTTCTCTGTATCCGTTCATAATAGTCATCGCTGAATCGTATACAATGCCTAAGTGCCCTGCCCTCCTGTATAATATCCTCAATCCGATTTGGAATAAGAAGTACATACTTCTGATCACTATACTCATACTTTTCTTTAATGGACTCACAGATTGCATCCACATCCGGATATACTTTTGCGATATCAACTGCCTGAAGCGTTATGTTTTTATCTTCACACAACTGTAGAACTTCATCATGGCTTTCAACCAGATTTTTGGGCTTATAGAATATTTCCAATGTGATATCACGTTTCAGCCGTTTTGACATATTGAGATAATCCTGCCAGGTAGATAGAAGTTCCAGGGGAGGTCGGTTGGTTAATACATACTGACGTTTCAGATAATTGCATATTCTTAATTCACTCATTCTATCCTGGATGAATTTTATATTCTCCGGTCGGATATCCTGTTCTTCAAAATAGCAAATTACTGAATCCACGATATTTTTGCGTTTTCTCTTTTCATACCGCATCCATATAAGAAACAATTCGCCCCCATCATTATTCCGCAACCGTCCCAAACGGTTTCTGTCTATTCCTAGCGACTTTGCCAGACTATGGGATTCTGACACCTTAATCCGCCCCTTAAGTGCATCCAGAGTAAGGTGTTTTAGTCCTGCCTTGATAAAGCGTTCCAGATACGGGGCCCCGGCCAGACTGCTCAGATAATCATTCGGACTTATTTTGTATCCGGAAGATATCAACTGCGGCAGACCAGTCCTGCTTAATATATGGCGGGACAGTGCTGGTACTGTACGTCTATACACAGCCCCAGCATGGTTCAGTTTATAATCGTAGTATCCATAAAAAAACGAGTAATTGGGATAGCCTTTAATCCAGCGGTATCCTCTTTGTTTATACTTGCCATAATAATATTGTGTACCCATTAAATCCTTATCATAAATAACCCTTCCGGTTTCATTACACATTATTTCTGGTGTTTCATACTCCCCTTTTTGATAGAACCGCTGTGCTGTAAACTGCCGGATTATAAGACCATCACCGTACTTTTGCGGCAAATAAACCTGTTCTTCCTTTGTACAAAGTCTCCCTGCTTTTCCCTTGGCTTTATACTGGATACGATGCCCGCAGCAAGTGCAGGTACCATATGTATTATGTCTGGCTTTCTTTACTGGTACTGTTTTCTCGCACCAGGTACAAAACCCCTCTTTCACATTTTTTGAATAATCATAAAATATAAAATTCTCCTTCAATCCATGTCTATTTACCCAGCGAAGCCAATCTTTTGGAACACTGGGAACCAACTTCATCGCCGCCTCCCATAGAGATGTCTCTTTTTTATATCTATTCTCCAGACGCTCCTCCAGGATGGGCTGCTGGTACTGGCAGATACCTTCCATACCTTCCTGGGTAACTCCCAGATACTCAGTCAATCTAATCTTATCTTCTGGTGTCATGTAAGCACATGAATAACTGTAATAATGCGGAAATCCAAGAGCCTCCACACACGCGGTTCGCCATTTCTCCTTTAATGTATCCCAAGTAAGATATTCTCTTTTACTTTTATCAATAAAAATTTCATATAACGGTTTTATACTTCCCAGCCGTAAATCCCTCGCCAAATAGATAGCAACCACCAAAATACCGTCACAAATTTGACTCTGCAGATATACCTCTCGCTGGAAGACAGGCTCAACTCTTTGCCACCCAATCTTTTTATTCTCCGGTATATCCTGTTCCGCCATACAAAGCATTTCATCTGTTGCATACAGATGACCCAGCTTTTTCAGTCTTGTTTTCTTCATGACTCTTATCCTGCCTTTCTTATTTTTCCATTGATGCTATACCAAGTATCTGGAAGAATCTCTTTTCCATCCACAACATGTATTCCTATCTCTGTAATCTCGGACTGGCTTCTCACTTCTTTTGCAAAGCCCAGGATATCTCCTTTTGTGCCTTTGGCAATAGGGTTCTTTCCTCTGACAATCACAATACCGTTTTTTGCCACGCCTTGATTCAGACACACAAGGTGATTATTTTTTCTAAATGGATGATCAAGAAGATATTTTAAGCTATGAGCCACAAATTCTCCTTTGTCCAGTTTCTTTATAAGCCTCAACCGGGTGCAGCTAATTTTGCTGTCATATGCATCCTCGTCAATATCACCATCAGCGACAACCATGTAATACACTGCCCTGTCCCAGTCCGGATAGTAGGATAAACAGTCCAATGGGTTTTCAGCACAATGCATTCCATTTATTCCGCAATTTGCTTTATCCTCCTCATTCCACACGCCTAATCGATATTGGTATGTATTACCGTGGTTTGTACAAGTTAAATCCTTATCAAAGCCCTTAAATGCAATCAACATGGTCATTTCCTCCTTATTCAGCCAGGCCGTTCTCGAACAGAGAAACCTGGCCCTCAATCTGGTCTTTATTCTGGTCAGCCGCCTCCGTCTTGGCTGAAGAATATTTTCCTTCCTTCTCAGATGCATTGCTGTTCGCTCCACCTGTTTTATTTTTCTTGGAAGCGTTGCGTTTCTTAGCGGTTTTGTTTTTGTTTCCCTTCGGAGTATTCATCTGCGCCGACAATCGTTTGTGGAAAGCCTCTTCTGCTTCCGTTCTTCTCTCGGCCTCCTTTTCGCGGTCATCCGTTAAATAATAATCCCGTACCCATTCAAAAACTGTGTCTTCCAAAACAGCCATGTTCGCATATCGGCCACTGTTTTTCACCTCATCGCTTACCATTTCATACGCCCGACTCATGATTGACTCAACACACCGCTGCAGTGTCTTGTGTTTCTGGAGCACAAGGTCAGCAAAATCGCTTTTATCACAGCACTTTATGAGATAGTTGCCGATAACATCCGTAAATTGAGGATCATTCAGATTAAACATTTCATCCAACAGCTTACTCCGGGCTGACATATAATCTTTCTGCGTCTCTCCTCCGTCTATCAGGAAATACCGCTTTCCAGAGAGGAACTCTTTCAAATCCACTTCAGGAACCTTATATTTCCCGGCAAGATTTTTAAGTTCATCCTTTAGTCCCATTTGACGCAACTTACTGGCTGTCTCGTTAAAATCTTGAATATTCTTAACCTTTTTATATAATTTTTCTATCATTGTCATACTCCTTTAAATTCAGCCGGAGAATTCACCATTCCCCGGCTATACTGACTTTATGCAGCATTATTCATGCTATCCAGCTCTTCATCTCCGGAACTTTCTGCCTGCTCCATCTTTCCTTCTCCTTTCCGCTCGTCCTCTTCCTGTTCCATCAACGCCAATAACGCCAAAATCATTCCCTTACACCAGCTATTGTTCCATTTATCAATGAACATCTGGATTTCTTCTACCACTTGTTCCCATTCCTCTTCAGTAAGTTCTCTGCCGCAATACTTCTTATAGAATCCATAGCTTTCCTGCATTGCGCTATTATAATCAACCAAAAGTGCCTGGTCCAATCCTCCAATCAGCGCCAGAAATAGTGGTTCCCCCTGGTAGACATCATCCAGCGATTCTAAAGGCAGTGGTTGAGTACCATTAAGAAACACAAACATATCATTGAACAGATTTTTTACTAACATAAGATGGTCCATTCTTTTCCTCCTTATGAAGCCTTCAAATCACCGATTCTTAACTGGCCAACAATCTGCGGGCTATTTTTTTTCGATTTCTTATTTGATGGCCGGCGCTTTCTTTTCAAAATACGCCTTTTACAGTTTGCCAGGTCATCATACAGGCTTTCCTGGAAGCTCACTCTCTTCATCTGCAAGTAGGCATCTTCGCAAATCGCTTCTTCCAAACTTTGTACATGACACAAGAGACGGTAAGCCTCACTGTTTTCTTTGTCCTCATTATCCAAATGTTGGATATGGTCTGCTAACCATAAATAATCCTTATTATTTCGGTATTCTTCAAGCGCACGAATTGCGGTTTCTTTAATTTGCTGGCAATTCGCCATGTAATCCACATCCATAACCGGAGGAAGCGGAGCATAATAACATTCTGGGTAATCTGCCTCAACGAAGGTATTCTCAATCCGCCTCATCATTGCTTCTATTCCACTGCGAAGTCGATTTAAATATTCTCCGTCAGGCACATCCGCCTCCGGGCACCCCCTTATTTTCCACATATTCCACCGGTCATACAGAGTTTGAAGCCTTTCCCCAAATTCGTCCGCCAGCCTTTCGTAGTCGGCCTCCTCCATCTTCCCTCCTTTCCAGTTTGGGCATACCAATGCTTCCAGTTTCTCATCGCTGATAATAAAGCCGCATATAAACCCGCTTCTTTGCACGGTGCAGCCATAACGGTAGCGTCCACTCAGCCTTCCTTCTGTTTCCTCTTTTTTATTCAAATCAATATTGTGGCAGTTCCTACACGATTGTTTTTTCATTTGGTCCTCCTTCTTTCGTTATACGTACATTACGGCCGTATTGGGTGCTTACGTGCAATACGTTTTACTCCACTCATTGATGCCTTTTACGAACCCAGTGAAGTGACTAAGCCGCCATGTCGATAAAATCCTTTAGCTCCATCTGACCTGCAACCTGTTTATCTGTTTTTTCATTTCCATACATCCACCAGCGGAACACACTCTCACCATCCTTCCAGTTTCCCTTAGATTTACCACTGGCTGTACGCGCCTTTACCATACGGTCAAAAGCTCGTATGTAAGCATCGCGGTACTTGGGATATCGCTCAAATTCCCGTTCCCGGCTTCTTATGCTTGCCAGAGGGCAACCGATGCACCCAATCCTACAAAAGCCTTGGTCATACAGACAGCAATAAGGCACCTGATACTTACGGATAAAGCACCAGATGTCCTCCTCTGTCCAGTCGATGATGGGATTTAATATTCTTTTTCCCTTCAAGCTGCATATTTCTAATTTTCTACGATCTTCCTCGTTATCACAATTTAGATAAATAGCCCCTTTCTTCTTATGAATCTCTAAGAAATCCCGGTTGGCTCTTTTCCTGCTTTCTTCCCAGCGGACTCCGGTCACCGTAAAGGCTCCCTCACCCCCTCCTTCTTTCAGCACATTATGGAAAGCTTTCCATAAGATTTGTTATGAAAAGAAAGTAATTATGGAAAGAAACAGGCGAAAACACTGCTATTTCAAGATATTTCGCCTATAATCTTTCCATAATACATTTACTTATCCTGTCCCAGACTGGTCAGCCAGGACATGAGATCATCGTTCTTTTGCCATGAGGTCACTTTATCTGTTGAAATTCCTATGTTGGCTTTTTCAAACGCTGCTCGTTTCATTTCGGCATCCGCTTTGGCATAAATTTCGGTTGTGCTGATATCAATGTGTCCTAGAAAGTCACGGATATAATGCAGATCAACATCAGCTCTTAATAAGTGCATGGCTTTTGTGTGACGCATGACATGAGGCGTCACCATCGCATTTGAAATGTTTCCATCGGCCTGCAGTTCATTGGCATACTTTTTTAAGATATAAGTAACTCCAGGGCGGGTAAGACGGTTTCCCTGATGATTACAGAATAAAGCCTGATCTGGATTCCTTTGGGGATTCAATCCGTGTCTTTCCATATAACATTTTAAAATCTCTGCTGTCTGGTGCAGGATAGGCACGGTCCTCGTTTTCCTTCCTTTCCCTGTCAGACGGATAACACTTGGTCCATCAATCCTCACATCACGGACTGATAAATCAATCAATTCCTGAACCCTTGCACCGGTGTCATACAAAACACATAGCAGTGCTGCATCCCTCCTTCCATAGATGGTGGCCTGATCCGGCCTGGCCAAAAGATTTTTTAATGAGTCTTCCGATAAATAATTCACCACAACCTTTTCATGTTTTTTCATGCGTATTGACAGGATTTTCTGGCATTGCAAAAGCATATCTGGTCTGTCAAGCTGGAGATATCGAAAAAAGGCATGGATTGCCGCCAGTCTCTGATTACGGGTTGAAATGGAATTACGTCTCTTGTCCTCCAGCCAAACCATAAATTCGTTGATGGTCTGGTCTGTCAGCTTACTCAATTGTACTTTTTCCGGCGGGCAGTTTTGTTCCTCTTCTAAATAGGTCAAAAGAAGACAGAACGTATCACGATAAGAACGGATTGTATTCGCACTTAAGTTTCTTTGACCTGCCAGACAGTTAGTGAAATAGTCTGCCAGACTTCGGGCAAAATCAGTCGGTTTGTTCATCAGCCTCCATCCTTTCCGGCAACAATCCGCCAAATGCGGCTTCCATTTTTTCCAAAATTTCAGGATATAATTCGGAAGTCAGATGAAGATATTTTGAAGTTCCTTTGTATGTTTTGTGTCCCATATATGTGGATAAAATCGGCAGGACCTCAGCGGGCCTCTTCCCTTCTTCAAGAAGTTTCTGGAGACTGTGTACTGCAAATGTATGTCTCAGGTCATGGAGGCGCGGCCCAACATTTCGTCCTCCGTATGAAATACCGCTGTTCCAGAGGATATCCCGGAACGTTTTACGGATTGTAAAAATGTGATAGGTAAGGCCATCAGGCGCCGGAAAGAAATACCCTTCCGGACTAAGTTCGGATAATACATGTTCCTTATAATTCATGCACCGCTGGCACAAGTCCTGGTTTAACGGAATCAAGCGGTCCCTATAGTCCTTTGCATCGTGGATAAAAATAACGCCGTGTTCAAAATCAATATCGGAAACTCTCAGATTCAATGCCTCTGAAACCCTAAGTCCACAGCAATAAAGGAGACGGAACAGTAAAGGAAAGATTAAATGACGGCGGACTGAAAAACAGGATGGTGAAAGACTGTCAATCGTCTTGAATACACGTCTGACTTCGTCATGGCTAAAAATATAGGGGATATGCTCATAGGTCTTCTTTGGAATCATACTGCTGGGATATAGATAGACCTCGCAACCATTCCGGGACATAAACATGGCAAGCTGCCGGATTAAGTTGACTTTAGAACGGATTGTCTGCGGGCTATGGTTTGCCTGGCGTTGTGTCCAGGCAAGTACAAGTTCTCTGGGAAGCCTGTCCATACAGTTGTAGTCAATCGAAAACCTGTCCAGGTTTTTCAGCTCAAAATATTCTCGCTCATATTTATAACCGAGGCGGTGCTTTTCTTCCAGAAATCCGATGATCCATTGTGAAAGACCACTGGTGAATTTATAATCTTTTTCTTTGGCCTGCATTAGAACACCTCCATTGATAGCGTGCAGTTACGCAGCTGCTCGGTATCCACACGAAGATAGTTCGCCGTAGTCTCCACTCTTTGATGGCCGAGTATTTCAGAGATAACCGGAAGGGGCACTTCTTTTTTTAATAATTCGGTAGCCAGCGAATGGCGCAAGGTATGCATCCCATGGGATTTTTCTGGTGTAACCACAATCCCGGCTTTGTAAATGTAGGTGTTTAGCATATGGTGGAGACGGTTGTTTTCATTAAAAGCACTATACGGAACCCTATGGCAAATAAAAATGTTTGGTACTGGCGATTCAGGCCGGCCATTCCTTAAATACTCAATGACTGCGTTGCCTACATCTTCAAAAAGAGGAAGCGTCAGTGGCTGCTTAGTTTTAAACTGCACAAGCTCTATGCAGTTTTTCTCCCATTTAATGTTTTCATATTTCATATGGATGATATCCCTTACCCGAAGTCCCAGGCGGGCAACCATCAGTATGATGGCATAATCCCTTTTCCCGATTGGATTACCAATATCGACACAGCCCAGGATTTTTTCCAAATCTTCAGGACTCCAGATGGAAGGAAGATGCTCCCTGGAGCGCAAGATGTTTGATTTAGGTATAAAAAGGGATAAATCCTTTTCATGATATCCATTGAGATACAGATAATGGAAAAACTGCCTCAGTTCACTTAACAGGGCAGCAACAGAACGGCCATGATAACTGGCAACGGACGCAATAAAGGGGGTGATATATTCCGGCTTAAGCATACGAAAGGATTCGACCTGCTCCTGCTGGAGGAACTTAGTCAGGCGCCGCAGCGTTCTGGCATAGTCTGTAATAGTAGACAATACACATCCGTTTGCCTCTAAATGCTGTAGGAATAGGTCCGTAATAGCACAAAATGGGGCAGGGATTGTTTCAGTATCTGACCGGACCAGGCTCCAATACTGCAGACGGCCCTCTTTAAAAAACTGGTAAAGTGTTTGAAAAGCTTCCCGTGCGGTGCGCTGATTGCGCGTAAGTTCTCCCTGCAATTCTTCAATTCCATAGACCTTCTTCAAAAAATCATGCCAGTCCTGTAGCTGGAAGTCTTCTTTATTGGAAAACTTAAGATAGCGTTTCCAGACTTCCCAGCGATGTCGGATAGTAGAATCAGAATAGCGGAGTTTCCGGAGCTCATTTTCAGCTCCAAGCATAAGAGAATATAGCGCAGAGTCTGATTGAAGATTGGGTTTGTTCATTTGTGTTTACCTCCGATAATATGATAGGCTTAGCCTTCCATTTGAGTAAACACTACCCACATTAAAAATACAATCAGAATTATGGAAAGTAAAAGCCCTGTAAAGCTTATCGTTGCTTAAATTTTCTTAGAAACTTTCCATAATATATAACTTTTCATAAAGCACTTCACAACAGTAGCGTGCTGTACGCAGTGGCGGCATCTGCTTCTTGACAATCAAATCCCACATGGTCAGCTCCGGATACTCAACCTTGACATCTGGAAATGCCTCCCGAATAAACCGCACCAGCTCCGGAGGATCTACTGTTGTCAAATGATAATGTGCCTGAAACTTCACATGGGCCATCTTTGCAAGCACATAAAGCACAACACTGTCTTTTCCGCCGCTGAAGGCAAGGTAATAACCATCCTCATGATACCGGACCGCAGCATCTTCAAACATCTGAAACAACTGGATTGCCCGTTTTACCTTATCTGAAAAATCATCAAAAAGTCTGTATTGTTCCATTCTCTCCCGTCCTTCGCAATTATTCTGCTATTGACGGAAAAGCCATTCTTTCCGGTGTGTCTTTTTACGCCGCTAACCGCTCTTCTTTCAAGGCCTCGGTCCGCAGTAACCTGGCCTTTAACGGCAACCAGGAGTTTTCTCCGGGAAATGAGGGAATGGGACCTTTTTAGATTTCAAATGGGATTGTTGCATACGCTATGGGCTTTATTTTAAGAATTTGTGCATTTAAAATACGCCGGTATGGACATTTACGGTTTAATTCCTCTACCCAGTCTGAGAATATCATTTCAATCTCCAGGTCCAGATCATCATGCTCCAAACGCAGCAGGATATATTTATAAGCCTTTCGGTAATTTCCCCGCACAGTTACATAGGAATACTCTACTTCGTATAACGGAGCTGTCAGCCGTCCTGTCAGGAACTGTGTAGGGTGGAGCTTTTTGATGAATTCCCGGTACTCTTCTGTTGCCGGAAGATTCCCTCCAACCCCAATCTCTGCAAACGAGGCGATATCTGCAAATTTATGAATATGCATAAACCTCTCCTATCCTAATGAAAGTCACCTTAAATGCATATAACCTTATCCTCAGCGGAACAATATCTATATGCATGGTTGGATAACCGTTCATCTGCCGGAACTTCCTCTGCATTAATGGACTGTATCAAATCCGCCAGTTCCTGAGAAACTACAGCATCCTCGACACCCAGGGTCGGAAACAGAATCACTTCATCTACACTATAAGGTATGATTAAGAAATCCTTTCCCACATGTAATTCACAGTATCTCATGAGCCCGGGATAGAGTAAGACTTCGGCACCACAAAAGTGAATCCGGTTTGTTAACACATACATCATGTCCGTTATTTTCATAAGCACTGGTGGATACTTATTTACCATATTGACCAATGCTCTCTGATACAATTCCTCTTTGTCCACAGACCAATAGTTCAAATGCTTATTTGTTATCATTAAGGTTGCTGCTATTTCTTCTGTTTCTTCACATAATAATAAAAATATAACGGATAAATCCAGATATGGAATGTTTGGGATGTTCTCCAGCATAGAAGCGTTGTCGTGGGTATTTACCAGTTTACACATGATTTTGTCTTTGATTTTCTCAAAACTCATATCATTTACAATCTCCTGCATACCAGCCGGTATATCTGGCGCCGATGCATAGCATTCCAGAATCTCATCAATAATCGCTTGAAGCCCTGTTCCTTTTTTGTAGCACTCAAAAAAATCTTTCAAGTGAATAGAGGGGCGAAACTGCTGCCCCTCTTTTTCAATGCACAACTGTGTCTGGACTATGCCATTGTTGATAACCGGTTTCAGAACATGCACATGGAAACCGGCCCCTAATCTTTTGGCTACTTCAGAGCTGACAGCTTCGGCAAATTTTTCTAATGTCATCATGATGTGAATCTCCTTTTCAATTTAGAATTTCGTTTCACAGTGGAATGGTCACAGTTTAAAATATCTGCGATAGCCTCTATACTGTAACCCTCGCTTCTCAGTTGCTGTATAACTTCTTTTCTCTCCTTTCTTGTTGACACCCGCACAATTTTGGGCTGCTTCTTTTTTAAGATTTTTTGGGAAATCGGATTATTCAGGCCATGTTCATACAGAAACCGGGCCTCCCTTGCATTGACTCCCATTAAGATTGCAATGATAAGGCAATGATATCCCTCCGGATTGTAAGAATCTCTCATCCGCTCCCTCCTTTCCGCCTTCTGGCTTCTTCCTCCTTTCTGCAAACAAAAAAAGAGACACCAAAACAATTCCTTTTGATGTCTCTTCATTCCCGCAGCACAATAGCTGCTCTTATTCTGTTACTTCAAAAATCATGCTTCCAGTTAAACACCGGAACAAAAACCATTTGTAATCTTTGGATTACATAAATCAGCTTTCCCACTCATTTTACCACCATATATAGTTTTTGTCAACTTCATTACACTATATATTGTGTTGTTCTCCTGCCTGTTCCAGTACCAGTTGTTCCAGGCTTTCGCTGATATAAAATCCGTTCTTTTTCATTTTTTCGAGAATGGAAGCAATCTCCGGGATAATCCCCTCTCTCTTGGCTTTCAAAAGGACTCCGATTGTTCCGGTAACTTTTAGACCGAGATATTTTGCTGTTTTTTTAGCAGCATTGTCATCTATCACGACTAAATCGTCCGCTGTCCCCTCCTGGGCCAGAATCATGACTTCCACTTCTCCATCGTGAAGCTTCGCCTTATACATCTTTTTATCTGACTGGTTTGCGATTTTTTCCACATGTATCCAATTCAATGCAGTCTTTAATACCTGACATGCCGAATCGTCTTTCTCTGTCACCTCACGGTACACAGCCTCCGGGATACAAATCTCTGCATAGAGCGCCTTCAGAATATCCAATAATCCAATATTACAAAGTACAATGATGGGGGTGGAATTTACAATCACTCTACGCATTCTCCAGTTCCTCCAAAAACTCTGCTTTATTGTCAAACTGGAAAATACTGACCTTCCGCTTTCCCAGATATTTAATAAATTCTTCTTCTGTCATACCGGCTATCTGGGCACAGTATCCTATGGACACATTATTCTGCGTATAATATCCTACTGCTACCATACATCTGGCAAATGCAGCGGCCTCCTCCTCACTCATATGTGTATCATACATAACTGCATCCGGTATGCGGATTGAGATCTGGCACATAGAAGCCCTCCTTTCTGTTCCAGACAATTTATGCTTTTACAAATCTAATATATCATATCTGCCCTTCTTATTCAAGCAAACAACTTTTACAGGGTCTTTAGCCTGGGTCTTTAGAACTAAATCATCCTGCCTTTTTCATAGGTTCCTCATCTTCCCTATGGATACAAGTGAGCAGTCTGTCGGCTGCTCCCTGTATCTCATTCTTTAAAAGACCATACAAGCTGGTAAAGTTTCCGATCCTGTTTTCCCGAAATGCATACTCCATCTCAAATGCGCGTATATAAGCGTCTGTCTTGCAAAATAGGATAAACAGGTCTTTATCATTGATGTACAGACTGGCTTTCTTGTCACAGATATAACTGTTCCTTTTACAATACCGGCCACCATTGGAATTTTTCATTGCAATGCCGCGTCCGTTTTGTATTTCTACAAACCATGGGTAATTACGTTTATTCCCCTGGGAATCAGTATCATACCGGACAATATTAAGTTTTGTGACAATACTGTAACCCTCCTTATCTGGATTACCAAAAATCTTTTCCTGGGGATAATCAAATTCCCACAGATGATTAAAGAGAGCCGAGTATATGTATTTAGCTTCTTCTGGGCTGATATTGGCATAGACACTCACTGTATTATCCCCTGTTCCTTTGCTGTAATCCAGCATATTAAGACGGATTAAGGACCTTTCCCCAACTTCTGACACGTCTCCGGACGCATGGATATGAGCCGGAAATAAATATGACGCTGGTTTTAAATTATCCATAAGCTCTAACAGTGCCTTATCTGTTTTATACACTGCAATCTGACCGGATACTACGTTAGACCAGTCCCGTTCTTCCCTTTCTGCCATATGTCTCCTCCTCTATCTGATGAACCGGGCGATGAGACCTGCCAGTTTGACTGGCATTGTATTGAAATCTGCAATATTCAGAAATCCATCTTTGTATATTTCCTCAATCATCTTACGGTCATCACCGATTGCTGCGGAAAACAACTTAACTCCTCTTTTTTCCAGGCTATATTTGGCTTCTTGCAAATCTGCTTTTGCAATTTCGCCTTTATATCCTTGGGCATAAGGCTGTCCATCGGAAATCATTAATAATATTTTTATATCCTCTGGCCGATTTAGCAGTTTTTGTCCTACAAATCTAAGTGCTACTCCATCTCTATTACAATCATAGGTACTAACACTCATGATTCTTAAATAATCCTGATTGTCTACAGAATCAAAATCTGCAAAAGAGTAAATGTCTACCACTTCCGTATATCCCGTATCATGGGTTGTATGGCCATACAGCATAACCGGTATTCCCAGATTCCGGCAAAACGTATACATGACAAGACCCGCTTTTTGTGCAGACTCAATCCTGCCACCGGATGACATAGAACCTGAAAGGTCAAGCAGAACCGCAAATGCGATTGAAAATCCATCTTCCGGTTTTATTGTTTTTTCAAAAATCTTATCATCTAGCCGGTACAGATTTCCACGGCTTAAACGTTTCCCCATGTAAAGACCTGATTGCGTACCTCCCTCCAGCCGCTCCAGCACATCTTCAAGCGATGCTTCCAGCCGTTTTGTGATTCGGTTTATTTCTGGAGCAATCATTTTATATTCTTTTTCCAATCGCTGGGGAACTGTTGTCATCCGGTGCATTTCAATCACTGAATCTTTGTGGATACCGTCCAATTTAAAATCTGCTGCCTCCTCCTCCAGATTCCTTTTTAAATCCGATTCCTCATCCAGCAGAAACTTCTCCTCTGCTATTTTCTGCAAAAGATTAGATAATGTCTCATCTATCTCCGATCCTTCCTCTGTTTCCTCTTCTCCTCCTTCCTGCTTCTGCCCATCTCGCATTTTCTCAAGCGCATTTTCTAATTCTTCGTTCTTACCGTTCTGATTTTGAGATTCCGGTTCCCCTTCCAGCTCCCCGTCCCAGCCTTCAATTTCCTCTTCCACTTCATTCTGTTCTTCCGAAGCACCGATGGTCTCTGAAAGTGCCACCCATAACATTTTCCGATTTAAATACTCCTGAATTTTCTTACTCAGTTCTTCCTCCGAAAGCCGGTTTATTTCATTTTTCAGGCTCTTTGCCGCTGTTTTAATGGCCTGTCTGATGTATTTCCACAACTTTAGCATCAGGCGGTTCGTAGCATAAAAGCGAATATCCGGGTCAGCGCTTACCACTGCCTCATCAATGATTTTACGGCAGGAATTTAAGCGGGAACAATACTGTTTATCATATTCTTTTTCTGCCTCTGTCCTTCCGGCTCTGGCATAGCGGAAAATCATATCCAGCATAATAGTCAGTCCATCGCTCTTTTCTGCCTTACGCGCTTCCTGCGTTGGAATATGATGAATGATAAGCGCGGCATTACGTTGAATTCCATTTTGAATACTGCCCGGATAATTCTGGCACATAAAGCTTTCAATATACACATCTTCCAGTACGTTATTTATATAAGAAGCGGTTTTCTGTATCACCGAGGCTGCCACCACGTTATGGGCATTTAAGTATCCTTTCATCTCCTCCCAGGCTTTTCTTTCGTATACCAGCTGCACCTGTGGAGGCTTTGGATACACACGCCATCTGGAGAATCCGCTTACATACCGGCCCCGCCGTTTGAAATCCGAACATCTAAGATGGCCGCATTCATGGGCTATAAACCCCTCATGGCTCTTTATTTTAGACACCCGGCTCGTCATCAGATTTGTGATTGGATTCGCCGTATTTAAGTAGAGGAGCCGTCCATTTGTAAACGCAATCCTGGCGTCATCGGACTCTTCATAATCCATGAACAGGGTAATATCATTCTTCTGTCCCAACAATCTGACAGATTTTAACATGGTGCCATGATAGGATTGAGACAGAAAAAAATCTTTATCCGTCAGCCTTCCCATTCTATTTTTTATTTGATTATGTTTTTGCTGCACTTTTTTATTCATTGGTTCCTCCTCATTTTTTTATGCCGCATGCGCCTCTGTGAACGCGGGTATCACCAGTTTTTTATAAATTTCCTCCCTTTCCTCTGGTTCCGGCGCTGCTTTCGCAACGAGCGTGCATTTTGCTGCTTTCAATATATCCTTCTGTATAAGGTAAGCCCACACCCAGTCCTCATATTCCCGGTATCCGCATACTCCGCCCGTAATCATTTCTGTATTGCAGTGTTTTTGTACTTCACAAACAATATCCGCCATTTTCTTTAAGAAAGTCTCATCGTCAAATTTCACTTTCTTCTTGACCCGGGCTACCATTGCCTCCGCATTGAGCGGCTCTAAGTAATGAACCATACGCATTCTGGACAAAACGGATTCGTTAAATCCCCGGCACCCTTTATATCCCATATTGGTTGTAATGAGGATTACTGTGTCGGGATGCCGTTTCACCACTTCTCCACTGGTCAGTGTGATTGCCGCACCTTCATCCAGCAGTCCATTTAACTTAACCAGAGTACCTGGTTTGGTAATAACAGAAGGCTCCTGTATTTCCACCAGTGATGGTCTTCTGCACCCAGTCACAATAGGGGACTCTACCATGACAAATTTCTTATCATCCTTCCCATTTTCAAATCCATTTTGATAAAACATGGTCAGGATTTTTCTAAACGCCTCTTCTTCACTGATTTCGTTATCGTACAATCCGCATATCTGCGCCAGAGCGGAAGCCGGGTCCATGATTAGATCCTGATACGTTGGCATGGGAATCTGAATCTTTCCCGGCCGTTCACCTGTATTGGGAACCATGGAAGATACCAGATCCACTTCATCTGTTCCCTCGCTGCATGTAAAAGCATAGTACGGCAATCCCAACAACTGTGCTATAATTTTTGCGTTTGTTGATTTACCCGTGCCAGCTTCCCCTACACTAAGGAAAACCCGCATGGGGCTGTTGATAACCGCGTCCATAATCTCCTGTGCTTCTGCTGATACATTGTATTTTTCCGGCAGCTTAGGAACCAGATTTTTTTCCTCATCGGTAAGCTCAAATTTGCGGTCATACTGCTCTTTTAATTCTGCTATTGTTCTTTCACAGTCCTTACATTCCAGAACCTGAAATTTTCCATATATCGTCTCGGTCGGGTTATAATCTCCATCGGCCAGTTGACTGGTAAGAATTAACGGTACATTTCCAGACGCAATACTATCCCCGTCAAACAAAATACCAGACTCACCGAGAGACGCACTATTGACAATTCTTCGGTACAGATTGTCACAGCATAGAAAAGCCAGGTCCGTTGCCTTATCCGCATCCGGATATCCATTTTTTATCTCATCGTTTAACAGCAAGAAGGCTTTGGAAAATTCATCGTCATGAAGAGAACCTTCTGCTAAGCTTGCAAAAATGAACATCATGATAATTTCCCTGCCGCTTGCCCCCCGCTTACCAATCTGCGGATATGCCGCCAGTGTTGTTCCGTTCTTTACAATCCCTTTCCATTTACCATCCTGTGGATGGTACACACCGATTCTTATTTCAGAACCGGCAGCCACAGGCTTTGCGTACTCCATACAATACCATTTAACCGTTCCCGACACTGTCTGTACACCAAATGCGCCTTCCTGGTCTCCTCTTATAATTGCAGATACTGCTAGCAGTGCTTTTAAAGTGGAAGCGTGCAGGGTTGCACGCTTCATTCTTGACATATGATTATGGACGGAAAGACAGGATGCCTCCGTTGTGTCTTTTTTCCCGCGGTTTGCAGCCACGCCCGCAAATGGTTCCGGCAAAACTCTGGTAAATGTCCAGTTTTCAAAAATCTTCATCATCTTTTGATTTCCTCCTTCTTATGCAACTTCTTGTCCAGGAATCAGCCCCTGTCTTTGTGCCTCTGCACGCAACCTTACTGCCAACAGGGTATTTCTCTTGCCGATATCACTGTTGGAAATTGCCATATAGAGAGCTTTCTTTGATCCAACAAGATGAACCCGAAATTCTGCCCGCGTAACTCCTGTATAATAAATATTTCGCTTTAGCATCGGCCAAAAGCAGGTAAGTACCGGGATTATCACAATTGGGAATTCAGCTCCTTGTGATTTATGTATACTTGTTGCATACGCTAACTCAAGGATTGATAACTCATCTTCCTGATATGTTTTAATGACATCTCCAAAATCCACGGTCATTTCCATTTCCCCAGCCTTTGATTTTCCAATCTGGACAACCCTTCCAATATCTCCATTAGCAATCTCTTCTGTATTATGCGTCTGCATAACCCGATCACCAACACGGAACAAACCGTACTTGGTTTGCCACTCCGCTTTATCAACAGCAAACGGATTGGCAATTCCCTGCAGCCGGTTATTTAAAGCAGTTACCCCTGCCTCCGTTTTTGTGCGCAGAGGTGATAATACCTGAACCATATCCAAATCACCGCCGCTTCTTTCCAATTCCTCCTGATATATTTCTGAAATTTTTTCTGCGGCGTCATATGCGTCTTCCACATAGGTAAAGGTAAAATCATCTCCATAAAGAAGATTCTTTTGATTTCTGTTCATCAAATCCGCATTCCATATGATATTTGACCCCTTCGCCTGTCGGAAAAACTCGTCCAGAACCGTAACTGGAATCACATCGGAGATAATTAATTCTCTAAATACATCTCCCGGTCCCACCGATGGAAGCTGATCCGCATCACCTACCAATATAAGTCTGGCTCCTGTCTTGATTCTTGAAAACAGCATACTGGCAAGCTTCATGTCGGACATGGTAAATTCATCCGCAATAATCAAATCCTCTTCGAGGATTTCGGGTTCCATATTGTCCATCTCATCATCCGTTACATATAATGCTTTGTGGATTGTAAATGCCGGATACCCGGTACTCTCTGAAAGTCTTTTCCTGGCTCTGCCTGTGGGTGCACAAAGTAGTACAGACTTCTTTTTTTCCAGACGTTCAAATATCTGAAGAATAATTTTTAGGATGGTAGTCTTTCCCTTTCCAGGGCCGCCAGTGATGATGGATACCTGGGATTGAAATACCATTCGGACTGCCTCCTCCTGTTTTTGTGCAAGCGTCATTTTACTTTTTGCTAAAACAGCCTCTAATTCCCGTTCAATATTATACGTGTTCCCCGGTGAACGGAGCAGCCTGACAAGATGATACGTTGCCTCTTTCTCCGCCTCCCGGTATGCCTTTAAATAAATAGCCGTTCCATCTGCCTCCAGAAGCTTATCCTTCATTACCAGCTCATTTCCTGCCAGCTTAATCTGTCCGCGCCTGACTGTATCAGTTGGAAATCCTGCATTGAGCACCTTATATGCCCTATCGACAATGATGGTACTGTCTAAATACAGATTTCCTTCTTCAGCGCCCTTTCTCAAAACATATTGAATAGCCGCTTTAATCCTTTTAGGCTCATCCGGAGCGAGGTCTTTACTGGCTCTGGCAATGGGATCAACGGTAATAAAACCAAACCCTTTGATTTCACAAAGACGGTATGGGTTTTCCTTCAACAGTGTCACTGCTTCCAGACCAAAATGCTGTTTGATTTTTTCGGCCTTTTTGGGTGTGACGTGGTAAGGTGCAAGATACGCCATTAATTCCCTTAATTCCGCACTCTTCTGATAGGATTCAATAATAAATTCCAGCTTCTGTTCAGTAATTCCCTTAATAGCAAGGAGTTCATTGGGATGATTCTCCATAACAGTGAAGGTATCGGTTCCGAACCGGTTGACAATCTCTCTTGCCATAACCGGGCCGATTCCCTTAATCAATTCGGAGGACAGATAACCGATGATTCCCTCCCGGCTTTTGGGAAGGAGAACCCTGGACCAGTCAACACCGAACTGAAGGCCATATTTCTCGGACCTTTTCCAGTCTCCCTCCATCTCAACCTCCACATTATCCATACAAGGAAGTTCTTTTCCAAATGCAGTGAACGTCACCTCTGTTCCATAATTGGATATGACTGCTTCACTTGGAATACAATCCAGCTCCATACTGCTGTATTCAGCCACGGTATAACCATTCCCCGGGTTTATATACAGTCGGCTCTTAAATTTACATACCATCGGTTCTCTTCCTCCCGCTTACCTTGAAACATAAATGTATCTCCCATCATTGACTGCATAAAATCCGTCCTGCTTTAAATATTCGGTAATAGTATTGGCTTGCGCGCCAGGATATCCAGGAAGATTGCCAGCCCGTCTGTAACCCTTAGGGGTGCGGATATTACAGACACCATCGGTACGAATCCAAAATTCATTTTTTCCATGTGCAAATATATTGGTAGATATCGCTTTGATTCGTTCCCTTCCGCACCGTGTATACCATTCATATACCGGGTTGTCCGTTTCGTCCTGACCATTATTTCCATCATCCAGACCTTCCTCGGCCGCTCCACTTCCACTGCCAGACTGCTCTTTTTCCTCCGATGATTTAATTATCCTGATTCTCCATTTTTTTCTGATAAGCAAGTAATACACTGCAAATGGAATCCCAATCGATACCGCATTCACAATAAGTCCCAAAATCATGGGAGCTGCCAGCTGTAACATCACGGCCCCCGCTGTGCACATTAAAAATACCATGATGAATTTCTGTACTTTCTTTTCATTCATCCTCGTTTATCCTCCAAAAGCAGGCGGCTAGAATGCGCCATCACATCCTAGCCGTCTGTATTCATACTGTTAAATCAATTAAACGGAAGACCTTCTTCCATTCCACTCGCTACATTCATAAAGTCATCGCCGGCAGCTGCCCTCGCAGCCCCTCGCTGGGATGCGCTTCTTCCTACCGCGCTTCGGCTAGGTGCCTGACGCTGTGATGTATTTCCGCTGGCAGCCGGTTTTGCGGCGCCCTGATTCGTAGCTGGCGCTGCTGCTCTGGATGCCGCAGTGGCTGCTCTTGGTGCCTGTGTTGCATTTCTCGTCACCGGAGCTTCTTTGGACATCTGTGCCGCTGATGCATTTGCAGGATTTGCTGCTCTGGACGGAGCCGTGCTCTGCGCCTGCCCATTATCTGCCTCTCTCTTTCCATCAGCGAACTCAACATCGTCCGCTTTCAATGAAACGCCATATACCTTTTCTCCCTTTTTATTTGTGTAGTTATCATTCTGCATTCTTCCGCTTACCACCACACGCATACCACTGTACCAATACTGTTCCACAAACTCTGCTTTCCTATCGAATGCCACACAGTTAAAAAAGTCTGCTTCTGGTTCTCCTTCTCTCTTTGGTATCCGGTCCACCGCCACAGTAAATCTGGCAATCGACATCTGGGCTTTCTCTGAAAAACTCACCTCCGGATCCCTTGTCAATCTTCCCACAAATATACATCTGTTCATTTGTTATCCTCCTTCGTTTTTATACAAACCCACTTTTGGATTGCTCCATCTTAGCTTCATGCGCAAAAATAGACACGGAAAGATGGTTTCTCTCCCTGCCTTTTTATACGGCAATGCCGCCTTCTCCTGTATCATCTGTTCCCCAGATTTCAGCCATCTCCTCTGGAAAGGCTACTGCAGCCACATCCCGGTACCGTCTTGCTCCTTCATCATTCAACGGGGCCTCCAATGAAGCTTTCGACCAAAAGATTGCTTCTTCTTCCGGTACATGATAGGGACCTGTGAGAAATCCTCCGTAATTCCACCGGGGTACGGAAGGCTCTAAAATCGCTTCCAGCTCCCCCTTTGTATCTGCATTCAGTATCATCTGACTTTTCTTTAACATAATCCCAACCAACAGGACAAATGCAAAACACTCTGCTCCGTATCCATTGACACGTCTTCTGATACTTTCTAAGGCGCTACAGGCACTAAGCTTCATTCTCTCTGTTTTTGTCTCATCACTACGCAACTCTTGTTCCGTATGACGGCAAATTGCTTCGATGATGAATTGTTCTGTCCATCCCATCATATCCAATCTGCTCCTCTTTTTTCTTCAGGCCAGACCACCAGTAATCATCAATTCCCTTATCATTTCCAGCCCAAATCCCATCTTCTCTCTGGTCCCAGGTCTTGCGGATGCATTTTAATTTTAGCCGGTCACAGCTCTCATAGAGCCTGCAGCACCCCGCACGAATCTGGTCCCGCTTTTTCCGTTTCTCTTCACAAATCTTCCTTCCATAGTAACGCTCCTTGTTCTGACATTTACCACAAGTAGAGGACTTATAATCACCATAGCAGCCGATATCCATGAATTTGTCCATGTCAAAGTATTCCATGACCATCTCAAGACCGTTCTCCTTTAGGACTGCCAATGCCTTCTCAAGGCTCTTATACTGGTTTACTCCCGGTGTCCCCAAAAAGCTGTATCCGGATAAAGCATGAGCGACAATCGGTTTTAATATTCCTTCCGTTACCCGTACCGTCTTGTCAAATGGATTTCCAACAAAACTGACCGGACTCTTACTGCCGGCACCACGTTTTTTATTGGTACTGCTTAACCACAAATACTTTTTATCATCATGGGGAGCATCCAACCGTATCTGAAAACCTTCAATCTTTCCGGATATACTGTAAGCCGGGCATAGGATTCCCTGGTTATTCCGATATAACGCAATATCCCAGTTTTGGTTTTGATTCATGTAAAATCCCGGTATGCCCGCAAGAGAATATCCTTCTTTTATCAGCCTCCTTGCGAGCCCCTCAGTCCCATGAACTGGAGTACTGCGAAAATGGAATGCCTCAATCTGGTTGCTTGTTAGTCCCCGGTCCATCAGTTTTCTCCGGTGAGTTTCCGACAGGGACAGCATCTCTATGAGTCTCTGATAAATCTGACTTCTTTTCTCAAGACTTGCTGTTTCTTCCTCCTCTATCTGTGTCATCGTTCCTGTGAAGCTGCTGTCATAGCTGTTTCTGCAGCCAGCGCCCTCATGTAGCGCCGTCTTAATTTCACGATAGGCAATTTTATACCGATCCACACCACAAATTCCCATCAGGTCTGCATAGAGTGTCAGCATATTTCCATGAGCACCGCATTTAAAGCAGTGATAGGTATTTGCCAGCTCACCGTCTTTTACAATACGGAAATTCATTTTTCCTCTGGTATCGCCACAGAACGGACATACGACATTAAAGGAATTTCCTTCCGTCAGCCTCTTAATTCCCAACAAATTTGCTACATCTGATATGTTAAACATCTTTTAAGTATTCTCTCCCGCTGCTTTCACCATGCGGCCTACAGCGTGCTCAAAAGCAATCTGGCGCCTTGTCGGATTGTTTCATTTCTGCCGCGGTAATTATAGGCTATCCACTCCAACGCCTTCACCCCTTCTTCTCCCTGATTGAGCAGCTCACTCAGACATTTATTGTTATAGATACCAAATGTGCAAACAATATTGCCAGCTTCCTCAATTGTCATATTTACAGCCGGCTGTGGGCTTACTTCGTTTGGCAGATTCACCATCGTCCCATTCTCCGGCATGATATGGCGGCTCAGAACCGGACGATTCGTGTCTCCCTTATCTGCCTTCTGTTTATCTTTTGCAGACTTCTTTCTGGTCTTTTTTGCATCTGATTCCATACCCCCATCTTGTTGTTTTGCTGTTTCTTCCGCATTCGTTTCCTCCTGCCCTGATTCTGGGTTCATCTCTGAATCATTCATCATGAAACGTTCTTCAGATGCATCCACTTCGCTCTCCTCAGCTTCCTCCATCGGTTCTTCCTCCGGTACTTCCTGTCCGCCTTCCATTTCAGCGTCCAGTTCCATATCGGTTATTCCAGAGGCATCTCCTGCTATCCCTTCTGAATCCCGATCTGAGAAATCATATGCATCAGAGGACAAGCCATCATATTCCGGTATGCTCCCATCATATGTATCCGATGGAAAATCCCGCATATCCGGGTCTACACCTCCCTGGTCGATGCAGTACTTATCCATTAGGTAGTATTTCATGGCATATGTGAGCGCACTGCCTTTTGCTTTCTCCGGCATTTCATGGGTACCGATGGCGTGGATTGTAACGGTTACCTCGTCTTCTGGCTTCTCTGCATTAATCCACTTTAGTTCTAAATCTGCCTCATACAGCCACATTTGACAATATGCTAAGAATTCAACATAGACAGAGTCCCCATTCTCGTTTCTCTTTGAAGCACATTCCGAAACAATTTCAAAGTTCACATTCCATCGGTTCATTGCCGGGGTCAGATAGCGGAAAATATCATCAATCTTTATAAAATCATAATTCACGTCCTCACTGTATGCGCGTTTTACCAATGCAGGTATCTCCGAGCGGATTTTTACCATTTTTTCCTGTAGTGTTAAAATCTTTTGTTCCATGTTCATTCCCTTTCTTAACGTGTGATTTGTATTCCATCATAATTTTCTCCACCTGGCTTCTTAGTCCATATGCCAGATCTCGTACCATCTCAAAATCCATATCCACAAACAATGCCTGATGGAGTTTTTCCTTTACCTTTGCCTGAGTCACAGCCTGCTGCAACTCAGTAAATAAGCGAGATTCTTCACTCGCAAGCACATAACCGCCCTGACCGGAATAAACCACATCACATAAGTATTTTTTCGCAGTATCTGTTAGCTCACAGGACCAGTCATTCGGAGTTCTATGGCCGGCAAAACCGGCTTTTTCCCGTTTCAGCTTTCTTAACCAAACTCTAAGCTTTAATTCCAGAAAATGTCTCTCATTTTCAGTCAAAATTCCTCCTATGTTATAGTAAGACAGAGGGTATTGATGCAATCAGGCTGGCAATACGGTAAGATTCTCCCTGTATTTCTTTTTCCTCTTTTACCACCCAGTCACACCATTCCACTGCGAACCGAGTCAATATCTGCTGAAGTGTACGGTCCTCCTTTTGCATAGCAACCAGGAACTGGCGAAATGGATTGCAAATTTCCCATTCTGTTTTAGATAAATATGCTGCAAACAGCCGTTCAACTGATTCCGTCTGGTGGCCGCTGACCGAAACTTCATTGGGTGCAGAATCCCCATACGTGACCCAAGGCCATAAATTGGTCTTTGAAAGCTCTGGTTTCAGTTTACAGGACAATTTCACACTGCCCTCATTTCGTTCATCCCACTCACTACTGGAGGATAAACATATAAACCACTGCCCAATCAACATCATAAAATTATGCCTGATTCTGTAGTCTTCCTTCAACATAAGCTTCATAAAATCCGTATGGTCCACAATAACAACATTGAGATATCGGCCAACCAAGATTTCCTGTACCTTCTTTCCATCTATCACAGATACCATTTCTTCTGGCTGTTTCATTTCTTCGTCCATTTTCGTTTTCCTCCCCTAACTTGCCTTATCCTCTTTAATATAAAAAGACTGTGAGGTATTTGTCTGCGCATACTCTCTGTAAATATCCGGATGCATAAGCTGCAGCACCTCCAGGCTGTCTTTATTGATGGAAGTTGTAACTTTCCTATTATAGCCGGCCAAATACCTGATATTACCAGTTTCCAGTACCGCTTCCTCAGCTCCCTCCATGGCTTCCTTTATTGGCGCATAGGCAAGTTTCATCTGTTCATCTATCTGATCCATTTGACGCTTCAATTCTGACTTCCGTTTTTTCAGTTTCAGATAGGACGTCATGTTTGCCGCATATGATGGTGGGAGTACAATTTGTTTATTCTCCTGCACACCATAGCGTCCCTGAATGCTTTTAAGCATTAAGTCAGCCTTCTCCGTATACTTAGGTGGTTTTCTTAAAGCTACACACTGATTCCAGAAATACGATTCCTGCCGAATCAGTTCTTCTTCCTGTGCCAAATCACGCTCCAGGCGCCGTATGATAAGAGAACCCTCATGGTTACCATGAAGGCAGAGAAAAATTATGCCATCTACGTTAGCCACACTCATATAATGAATGCCCTGGAGAACATAGTGCGGCGGAATATTTCCACCTTCCCAGCCATTCATGTGGTGGTAACTGAACGAGGTTTTGCACTCCAATAAATAGATCTTTTCATCAAGCTTAACGAAAAAATCAAAATCAGATATCATAAACGGATACAGCGGATGCCGGAACATTTTACGCACAGCATACGGTCTGGTATCTGTGCGTTTCATAAAAATCTGAACCACCAATTCCTCCAGACGCTTTCCGATTTCCTTTGCTACCCAGCCATCATCATTCTGTTCTTTGATTTTTTTATGTACCTTCTCTTCATATAAATCCCTGGCTGTTTTCCATGGCGAGATGCCGCACACGGCCGCCGCATCACTCCCCCCAATCCCCAGTGTTCTGTATAATTTCCATTCGTCATGGGATAGGGTTGTTATATCCTCCACCAGCACATCTGGTTCATAATTCAGGTTCAGCATATTGTCTCCTTTCTGACAGAACAGTAGGGTTCCCTGCCCTGCCTTATTTCTTTCATCAGTACAGAATCGTTCCTGGGATATCATATTCATGGAAACGATAGGTCAAGCACCGTGAAACCATCTCTTCCAAATCGGTTAATGCCTTTGCACCCATTCCATTGCTCTGTGCCAGAAAAATCGCCTCACAGATTCCACAATAAATATCATAGCCATTACAGATTCCCGGTCCATGTCCGGCCTTAAACTGTTCTACCGTCTGGGCTGTCAGCGCCTTACTGATACCAGCCTTAATCATAACACTAGCCATAACGTTAGCCGGATAGCTGGCATATACATGAAACAGCTTCGACAAATCACCAATGGCCTCCTGATATCTGGCAAATATCTGTCCCATATTCTGAGAGAAATCTTCTATGGATGCATTATTCGTATGCTCCAATTTCAATGGTTTTCCTAAAATCAACGGCTTCTTCTCTGCTCCCAGCAGAAGAGAATAATAGATATTCGCACCACTTACGCCAACATCGGATGTCTGGACACGAATCAAAGCTGATAATACGTTATCTGCCTGTAAGCCATACTGGAGCAGCAGTTCCCGGTATGTATCCAAGAGTCCTTTTTCTTCCAATTCCCAGGACGCCATTGCCAGAGAATGACTGAACAGGCCGTTTGAAAAGGTAGCCTTGTCATAGTTTTCTGCAACATAGATAGATGCTACTTCAAATAATTCCGGCATTGGCAGGACGGAATAGTCACTTGGGTCTCCGCCATGTACCGCGCGCACCTTTCCTTCATGAATTCTCACAAGCGCATTTCCCTTTGTCACTTTCAGACAGTCATTTAATACCCGGGCTAATTTCCCCTTCGGCAAATCCAATAGCGCAGAACCTGCAATCCTGGCCCTGCTCTCGATTGACTTCATGGTGGTCTGCCCGACCGGATAATAGGTACTGCCAAGGCATAAGAACAGGCCGGAATTCTTCATTGTATCTTTTATGATTTCCTCTTTCTCGTCCATGTCCTTTATCTTCTCGCAAATCTCTGGTTCTTCCTCTCCGGCAATCACAAGAACAGTATTGGTGGGATGTTTCTGCCATTCTGCCCCGCACTCAATCCCATCCAAAAATTCGAGAAACTCTTCCTTATCACAGAATGTCTTTGAAAAATCATCTGCAAAATTCATATGCGCCCTCTCCTTATAAGTTAATTAGAACAGATACAATATGGCCTCCGCTGATAACAAACTCATAGCCATCCTTTCCCATCTCAACCATTTCGCCGATTGTGAGCTGGTCTCTCCCTGCGTTATCCCATCTTGCTTCTAACTTCATTTGTTTTCCTTCCTTTCTTTTATTTTTGTCCAGGCTTTATACCTGAAAATCATCATTTTTTGCTACATGCAGTTTCTTATCCGCCCGGTCAAACAAATATACAAGGTCAGAAAGCTTCACTCCTTTATTTTCAATATTTAAGGCATGCATCACAGCTTTCCAATCCGCAATAGAGGTTCTATTTTTTCTGGACGGAATTAATATAATCTCATGAATGTCTACCGGAAGTATAAGGAGGCTGTCATTACAGCTCTCTGAAATCTGACCCAACAGATGATTGTCAATCATATTGCTGGCTCCATACAGGCCACTTTGATTTGACAGCACATACATAGGGTTCTTCTGTTCCTGATGGCTTTTGATAGATTGGAGCATCTCACCAAATGTGTTTCCTATTGGAGCTGATATCACCTTCCAGTCCTTAATTTCAACCATTTCAATCACCGGTGGATTGAGATCTGTATTTGACTTTGCCGTTTCCAGCACGTCCTGCAGCTCCACTTCCCACCGGTCTAAATCCTCGTTTACCACGGTTCTAACATACGATTCTCCATCCACCGTAATAAAAATCAAGAAGTACGCCACCATGTCGTAGTATCTGATATGCGGTATATACTTCAGCACTTCCTCATTGTCTTCGCGATTGGCCAATGCACAAACAAGATTGTTTTTTACGTTGCTAAAGCTATCTCCTGTGAGATATGGACCATTTAAGAATCCTCTCTTTTTTTTGTACTCTTCTATCACTTTTGTTACCGCCCTTTGAATGTCTTCCTCATTATCCAGCCAATGAAACTCACTGCCGTTTAGGTATATCCAAATTCCAGCTGATTCACCGGATTTTTGGACTCCAACTCTGAGAAATTCCTCGTCCTGTTTTTCCATTCGCTGCGGAAATGTCGCTTTATATTCCGCTCCCAAGTTCTCCTTTAACTTCTCTTCAAAACTTGTCTTACGCGTTTCCATGTTCATTTTTTCTTTCTCCTTTTCTTTTTTTAGCAAAAAAATAAGACACCAGAAACTTCTTCAAATTTCTGATGTCTTACTTACAAACAGAGATTGCTTCTCTGCCTGGCTTTCTTATGTTAGGCTCATGCCTGAAAAACTTAGCTTCCGGTTGACCGGAACAAACATTCCAATGCGCTTAGTAAAAAAGCGGCACAAATCAATGTCATGTTTATTTTATCACTATATATAGTGTTTGTCAATATTTCAAATCTATATCTAGCTATTCAATCCAATGTGATTGCTAAATCGTATCAATTCTTCATATCCTCTCTACTGTGTAATATCATGCAATCTGTTTATATCTTCTCCTATAGTTTTTCTCTATCCAGCTAAGCAGCTTTTTCTCTCCCAATTCCTCCATACAGAAATCATAAAGCTTGGGATTATATGCTTTCAGCCTTACGAATTTTTCAAAGCTTGTCAGATGACAGCCCACTGGACAGAACAGACAGCCGGTTCTTTGTTCTCCTGTGCACTTAAACGGCCCACATGATGAAAAGAACCCAATCTGACCGGGAACTTGCCCCCCTTCGACCACCTCACCATGAGGCTCTGCAATTTCTAACTGTTTTTCCACTGTATACCGGAGCACATCGTACTGGCTGTAATAGCTTTGAAAGCGAAAAGGCCACTTAGTAAGCCAATGGGATTTTGGAGAGTACTAGATATGCTTCCTTGCGCCTGGCAGATTCCTCTGCCATAAGTGCTAAAATGGGATGCCGTCCAGTCTGCTTCTCATACAGGGCAATCGGCTCCTCATTCTGCTTAACACAGCAGTAGTGTGATATCAGAATACCCGATTCATACAGTGGTAGCCATTTTGTATACCCCTGCCGATACTCGGATTTTTTTCCATTCCGATCCAATCCATGCAACTTGTTGAGGGCCCATTCCTTTCCCTGCCTCGCATACCAGTCTTAGGTGTGGAAATATAGTAACCCACCTCTGTATCACGCAATAGCTGGTGGTCTATGTTAATCACATGGTTAGTTCAATGAAGCAAGATATACTTCAGGGTCAGTAGAAGGATAGTATGCAAACCGTATATCTTTATATACCAAATCGCCAGTAAATAAGTATCCTTTGTCTTTTTCCAAAAAACACAAATGCCCTGGTGAATGTCCAAGTGTATGCAACACATCAATTTGCCGTCCGCCAATATCTATCACATCATGGTCAGTTACAATTTTTGTTGGCATTCCTTGAAATAGCTCGTAAGATTTATCCTTTCAAATTCTTCAAAGCAGACGGATTATTCTCTAAGATTTCTCCAACAGTGGGACATGTCTCTAAATCCAAACAATCGCCACAAGTAGCAACACCCTTTTCTAATGCACACTGGCGAATACCACACATATTATCACAAAACACGGTTTTAATTCCGTCAACATGACAGCCTTGACAGTTAATATGCTCAGGAAGAATAGGTGCATTATTTAATTCAGCCCATAGCTTCGCAGTTTTTTTTCGTAATTCTTGGTTGTCATTGATTGTTGCAATATATGCATCACATTTTTCACAATCCAGTCCACAATATGCAATCATTTTTTTCATGGTTATGTACCCCCATAATTTCAAATTTATCAATTTCGTATCTTCTTGCATTCTTCTATTTTCAAATCATTACCTTGTTGAATTTATAGCCAACACCCCAGACTGTTAATATGTACTGTAGATTGTCTGGGGACGTGAATTAAGGATATTATAGGTTTAAGTAAACGTCCTCTTCCATCATTTATTCTTTTGATTTTTTATCCAGATACAGCAGATCACCACTCCGATTAAGGCTATCCCTCCCGTGGTTATATATGGTAATTCAATATTGCTTTCATACAGATACCCAGTTAATAAAGGAGCAATAACTTTGCTAAGATTTCCGGCGGTACTGGCAAATCCCATCAGTGTTCCTTTATGCTGATTGTCAGTTTTTGAAAGGGTTGCGTTTAATGTGGGTACTGTAATAGCAGAAGATACCGCAAATAAGCCAAAAACCACCAACACACTAACAAACCCAGTTGTCAATACCATGGCAAACGCTACTAAGGCTTTGCAAAACATACCTATCAGTATTAGTCGCTTCTCACCAATTTTTTTTGATAAAGGACCAGTCAAAAAGCCTTGTACTACAATCAAAATACCTGCTAGAGCCATCCAAATAACACCAACTTGCTTAGTGGAAAATCCAAACTTATCTACGACATACAGCCCCGTAATTCCTTGCAAGCCTGTTTGACAGAAATGCACGACGAAAATAAGTATCAAAACCATTCCTGCTGAGCCAAAAATTATACTTTTCAGGTCTGAAAAATCAAAGGGTTTTCTTTTTTCCGTCTGTCCTGAACGCTCAATTGACTCTGGCAAAAGTGTTAGAATTAGCAGAAAGGCAATAAATGAAATGCCGGCTCCTGTAAAAAATGGGAACGCAAGCGAATAGCCTGCAAGAATGCCTCCCAATAATGGTCCCATCATTACGCCAACGCTCATTGAAGCTCCAAGTTGACTCATATTCTTGCTTCTTTCTTCCTCCGAGCTGGAATCTCCAACATATGCCAAAGATGCAACGGACGTAGCAGATGACAAAATACCTGATAAACTGCGAGCTATAAATAGCGTCCAAAAGGATGAAGCCAAACCGAACAGGAACAAACTGATGGAATATCCTATAATACCAATGCTGATAATTGGCTTTCTACCAATTCGGTCGGACAGTGCACCCCAAAAAGGTGCGCATACTGTTTGTGCCAGAGCATATACGGCGGTGAGCCATCCAAGCTCACGGCCGCCAGCACCTAGATTTCCCATGTAAAATGGCATGACCGGAAGAATTAAGCTATATCCTAACGCAATCACCAAAGTAGCAAGCTTTAAAGCGAAAATCGGCTTTTTATTCATCAATCGTCACCGTCCCCTCCGAGCCGTCCACCGTTATCATTTGTCCATTTTTAATACTTCTCGTTGCTGTGTGTGTCGCCATAACGGCAGGGATACCACATTCCCGTGCAACAATACTTGAATGACTGAGAGGACCTCCAATATCCGTTACAATTCCACTTGCAGAGGCAAATAAGGGTGTCCAAGCCGGAGTTGTAGTAACGGCAACCAAAACACTTCCCGGCTGGAAATTTTTAAAATCTGCCGGACTATTTAGTACGCAGGCACGAGCTGTCACGACACCAGAACTGGTTCCTATACCCCTCAACATGGTTTTTCCATCTTTTTGATTCTGTGGTGCATGTGATATGCTTTTTACTTTCTTCTCAGGTAACTGAGCTGGTGGCACATAGCCCTGATACTTTTTGAGTTCCGCTTTTCGCTCAAGTATCAAATTTCTTCTATCGGATAAAGGTATATTTTCGTCTAACTGTATTATGAGTTTTTCCAATTCCAATTTTGTGAGCCAATAAATATCATCTATATGCGAAGTAGCTCCGCCACGTATAAGGCGTGCTGAAATTTCATGAAACATCCGGCGAATCAGAGGATGCCCCATTCCCATCAAATAAATAGCATTTTCACGCATAGGAGCAGTTTCCTGCGCCCAATGGAGCAACTTCAAAAACAGTTTTTTGCGTGAGCTACCTATTTGTTGTAAAATTTCTTCTTCTGCCTGTTTCCTATGCTTTTCAAATTTGGATTGACGTAAAAAAGGACTTTCACCTTTGCCTTCTATAAAGGTTTTTATGGATTCAAAGGTTGGTGTAAGTGTTTCCTGCGGTGTGGAATATGCAAAATCAAATTCATAAGCGGTACGACCAAACTCTTTAAAATACTGATTGATTCGATTTTTCCATTCTATCCATTCTTCCAGCGAAACTTCGTCAGGCGGAACTGAGGACATAAAATTTTCCGCTATCTTTGCTGTTGGATTACTTTGCAGATAAAGGTTGAGAGTATTATTTTGCTTTACCCATTCCGAGAGACTCCACAGGTTCTTTTCGGCTTGCAGAGCAATCGTATCAAATCCAAGCAGGAAAACAGAAGTATCTGTTATACCAGCGCGATGAGCCGCTCCCTGAAAAAATTTTGTAAATAATGTTTCGCTGATAGAGGCGGCTGGCAATGTAAGCTGAATCCTCGTGAAATAAATACACGCTCCATAAAATACAGTCTGAATCCCCTCCATTATTTGATGAGCATTCAGCATATGCATGGGCTTTTCTTCCCATTGTTTAATCACATCCTCAAATTCTTTTCGTGCTGTTTCCCAGCGTGCAACACTGTTCGTGAGCGCACGGCGTAAAGATCGGGGGGAAAGGGATTTGACAGCAATCAAAAGAGGCTTTGAATTAGCGGAAAGATAAACATATCCGTTAATAATCGTATATGCTCCGTTTTTTGGCAGTAGCTTTTTCGCACTTTTACCAAACATATCTATCCATAAAAGCGCCGACGCACGGTTGACTATTTCAAGCCCAAGTGTGGCGAATAAGGGCGTAACAGGATTTGGCAAGTGTTCCGCTAGACTGCCTCTTGTATATATAACATCCTTTTCCGGTAACGTCCATTCCGGCGGTAGGACAGTAATGGGGCGAGCCTGAACAATATACAACTTATCTTTTTCCAGTGCCCACTCTACATCCATAGGCATTTCATAATACTTCTCAATTTTTTTTCCAAGCTGTGTCAATCGCATAACTTGATTGCGAGTAAGAGCATGTTTTTTCCTAAACTGTTCAGGAGTTGGGATTTCTTCTGTTCCATCTGAGTTGCGGACTGTCATAATCTCTTTGTTTGCTACTTCATACGATACAATTCGTTCAGCATCTTTATCTACAACGATTGTATCAGGGGTGACTAAGCTAGAAACCACCGATTCTCCAAGTCCCCACGCGGCGTTAACAATCATTTCGCTGCGTCTGCCATTGATAGGGTTTAGCGTAAACATAACGCCGGACGCATCGGAAAACGCAAGCTTTTGCACTACAACAGCAAGTGCGACAATTTCCTGCTTTATATCATTCTTCACGCGGTAAGCAATAGCGCGGGCTGTCCATAGGGAAGCCCAGCACCTCTTTACAGCGTCAAGAACTTCATTCTCACCTTGTATGTTAAGATAGGTTTCCTGCTGGCCTGCAAAAGAAGCGTCGGGCAAATCCTCGGCGGTTGCGGAGGAACGGACAGCCACCGCTATATTTCCCAATCCAGCATATGCGGTTTTAATTGCATCTGATACTTCCTGCGGCATTTCTCCATTATGGAAAAGCATCCCTATCTGCGTAGATGCATTTTCAAGCTGGCTGGTATTGTTAGAGTCAATACCGTCCAGCAACTTATTAATGTGAGGCTGAATATGGTTCTTTTCAACAAAAATCTTGTATGAAGTAGTCGTAACATGAAAGCCCTCCGGCACAGGGATACCCGCTGTCAAAAGTTTTGATAAAGACATACCTTTTCCGCCGACCATTTCAAGGGTTGCCTGTTTGTGCAACAAGGGTAGAGTATAATAAATCATAATAATTCACCTCCATCATTCATAATTCCGTGTAGAAATATATCCATTGTTTCATCAAGCATTTTCTCCGGACTGGCTGATGGTCGGGATGTGTAAATGATTGATATAATGGAGTTAATTAACAAATGCGTCATAAGATCGGCATTCGTCTTACGGAAGACGCCTGATTTCACTCCATTTTCAATTACAGATTTTATAATATCCTGATATGCGTAACGCGCAGTTTTCAGCCGCTTTCGATAATCTTCTTCTAAATAGTCAGATTCTGTATTTAACCACATCAGCACCGTTCGATACTGCTTTGGTACTCCAAGATGATTCAGCATGATTTTTCTAAGACACTGTTCCGGCGAGGATTCATCGGCAATAATCCTATGAACCTTTTTAATTGTTTCTTCTATTTCTTTCTCAACTGCATATACAACAATCTCGTCTTTCGTTTTGAAAAAATCATACAGACTGGACTTTCCCATGTTTGCTAAAATCGCAATTTCCCTCATTGAAGTTTTTTGGAATCCATTTTTCTCTATGAGCTGCATAGCAACACTGATTATTTCTTCTCGGCGCTCTTCTTGTTGTTCTGGTGTAAGCATAATTCCTTTTGGCATATTATGATACCTCCTTATAACGACCATCGGTCGTTTCTTGTTTCGCATTTATTATATAGCGACCGATGGTCGCTTGTCAAGTCTAATTTTTTATACAAAAAGTTGACCATTGGAATGACAATATGTTTGGCGCTTCTCGGCTCAGTACAGGCAATTATTGTTTCACTTATGATTATTACATTATCAAGCAATAAATTAGAGGGTATGGCAGTTACAAAACTAGCTGCACTTACATTACTCGGAATACCTGCCCCCTTCCTTATTGATAGTTACTACCAGTTCGCGGTTGGCTTCCTTCCATCATTTTGGGTAGCGAAAGCCATGCAGAATGAAGCGGTTCTTTATTTCTCCATAGGATTGGTGGTAGCTTTAGTCTGGTACTACTTCCTTACAAAACGTCTGTTTCGGAAGCTGGCAGGATAAGGAGGCATATTATGAAAAAAGGTAGACTTCTGCAAAACAAAAATGTAAATAAGGCTATTCAGGTTTCCAAAATCACACTAATCATCAACCTGAGTTTATCGCTACTTAAATTTGCTGCCGGATATATAGGAAAGTCAAGTGCCATGCTGTCGGACGCTGTACATTCGGCTTCTGATGTAGTAAGCACAATCGTTGTGATGGTTGGAATTAAAATATCAGAAAAACAGCCTGATAGAGAACATCCTTATGGGCATGAACGTATGGAATGTGTGGCTTCCATTATTCTCTCTGTTGCATTGGCTATAACGGGTGCTGGAATAGGATATTCAGATATCAAGAAAATCTTTTCAGGACAGTACAATACGCTTTCTGTCCCTAGTGGAATCGCACTTACGGCAGCAGTCTTATCTATTGTTATAAAAGAGTGGATGTACTGGTTTACAAGAAGTGCTGCAAAGCATACAAATTCTGACGCACTTATGGCTGACGCATGGCACCACCGCTCTGATGCACTCTCGTCAGTCGGTTCTTTAATTGGCATTTTAGGAGCGCGTTTAGGCTATGCTATTCTCGATCCTATTGCAAGCGTTTTGATTTGCGGTTGTATCTTAAAAGCTGCTTTGAACATTTTCAAAGAAAGCATTAACAAAATGGTAGACCATAGTTGTGACAATGCTACTGAAACAAGGATTAGGGAAGTTGTGCTTCAGCAGCAAGGGGTTGATGGTATTGATGAATTAAAAACCCGCATGTTTGGAGCGAAAATGTATATAGATATTGAAATATTAGCTGATGGTAATTTAGCTCTTTATGACGCTCATAGAATTGCTGAGGGAGTCCATCAAACGATTGAAAACAACTTTCCACAATGTAAACATTGTATGGTACATGTTAATACGAATAAACTTCTCTATTCTGCATAGGACAGGGAAGATGATTTAAGACTATTGAAAGGGAAAGGGGGGAAGTAGGTTATGGAACAATACTGGTGGATTATCATTGTTGTTGTTTTGATTGTCGTTGGCTTACTTAAAATTGTAATTATGAAGAAGTATAACCAAAGGAGAAATTCTAACAATCGTTCAAAAGATAGCGAGGACGACAAGATGTATTAAGGTTTATTGAAATCTGTTATGTTGTAGAATGATGTTTTTAGATACTAGAAAGTGCTTTAAGGGGGCTAACGTTAAGGAAAACTTTGAGTACAATTCTTTACAATCAACAGTCTTTTGCATAGAGAAATGTATGTAGGAAATATGGTGCAAGGCACAAAACACCAGCAATTGAGAAATCAACCTATGAACCAAAGGCACACTACATTTTATACTACTTGACAAGTAAACGAACGTTTACTATAATGATTTAAAGAAGTAAACGTTCGTTTACTAAAGAAGGAGGTTGTAAATGTCTGACACAAAAGAAAATATATTAAAAATTGCACTACACTTATTTGCAGTAAATGGTTATGAGGCTGTTTCTGTTAGTATGATTGCGGAAGCCTTGGGAATGACAAAAGGAGCATTATATAAACATTATAAAAATAAGCAAGATATTTTTGACTGTATCGTAGAACGTATGTATCAAATTGATAATAAGCGAGCTAAGGATTATCAAGTACCAGAAAGCACGATAGAGGTAACCCCTAATGCATACAGAAATACAACTATTGGAAGTCTAATAACATTTACTCTTGCACAATACGATTTTTGGGTGACTGATGAATTTGCGTCTAATTTTCGCAAAATGTTAATACTAGAGCAATATAGAAATTTAAAAATGAATATGCTTTATCAAAAATGTCTTGTAAATGGTCCTATCAGTTATATAGAAGATATATTTAATGAAATGATTGAAAAAGGTGTTCTTCAAGAGTGTGATACAAAACAGCTTGCTATTGAATATTATGCGCCATTATTTCTATTGATAAGTGTAGCAGACGCAGTTGAAAATTGTTGGGATTTAAAAACTCAATTAACTACACACGTTAAACAATTTGTCAAAAAATATATTATAAATGAGAAAGTAAAATAATCTTTATTCTGTCCTAAATATAAACCTAACTTTTTAATTTCAGCAGAGAAACTCAAAATGAATATATAAGTCACAAATATTAACTATTAAAATATTACAATAACGGAGATGAGAAAATGGAATATATTCGCAGTAAAAAATATTTTACACCCGACTTACAGACAAAAATTATGGGGCCGAATCCTATAAAATTACAAGAGGAACTATTACAAAATCATAAAATCCCGTCTGGTAGCTATGTCTGTGACCTTGGAAGTGGACAAGGTTTAACTTCTGTATTTCTTGCAAAAGAATATGGATTTGTTGTTTTTGCAGTTGACTTATGGAGTGAGCCAAAAGAAAATGAAGAATTTTTTAAAAAAATGGGATTATCTTCTGCACAAATTAAATCTGTAAAAGCTGACGCCAATGAACTTAAATTTGAGAAAGAGTTTTTTGATGCTGTAGTAAGTACAGATTCATATAATTATTTTGGACGTGACCCTATATATTTAGATGAAAAATTGCTTCCATTTGTTAAGAAAGGTGGGTTTGTTTATATCACAGTTCCTGGCATGAAGAAAGATTGCCATGAGAAACTTCCAGAAGAGTTATTGTTATCATGGACACCAGAAGAACTTGATTATATACATGATATCACATATTGGTCTAACATAATTAGTCATTGTAAAAAGGCAGATTTAATTTCAATATATGAAATGGAAAGTAATTCGGAAGTTTGGTCGGATTGGATAAAGCAAAATAATGAATATGCAATAAATGACCGTAAGGCAATAGAAGCTGGCGGTGGAGATTATCTGAATTTTATTGCTATAATTCTACAAAAAAAATAAATTCTTTAGAACCAAACACTATAATTTGCGTTCTAATATGTTTACCGATTGACATCAATAATTTTATCTTTGAGGGTAATGATTTGAAAATAGAAGAATACAAGAAGATACGAAATTGATAAATTAGAATTTGATGGGATGGTGATATTATGAAAATATTATGGATCATTATTATTATGGCAGATAATCTGCTGCCGTTACTGCTTGCTCGTTTCTATCCAAACTATAAGCATAAAGAAATGGCACTATCTGTCCTTGGCTCTCGTCAAAGCCCGGTGAAATGGATATATAATGTGTGGTGCATTATATCAGGTGTGGTATTTTGTATCGCTCCGTACGCGTTGTATCAAGAGAACGATAGCGGATGGGCAATCGCTATATGGATGCTTCTTGCTATATACGGCATCGGGTGTGAAATCATTTCCGGAGTGTGCCCGTTAAATGAAAATAGACAAGACGAAGATATAATTACAAAAATTCACGGCGGCACATCGGCAATCGGATTTATGGCCTTGCTTGTCGTTCCTTTGCTCTTTGCAATTCTGCAATTCCAAACAACAAAAGTAGTGTTAGGCGCAATTTCACTGGTGTGCTTTACAATAGCATTCATATTCTTCTGCTTTTTTATTATGGGTGAGAAGGAAAAGTTTGCAAATACTGTTTTGAGATATGGCGGTCTTTGGCAAAGGCTTGTTTTAATAAGTTGTTATATACCGTTATTTGTTTGGTCTGTTTCTAATCAATAAAATTTAGTTTATAGGAATAACAAATTCCAGTTTGTAAAAGTCAATAAATCCAAAGATAAATTTGTATTTGAAAGGAGTTTTGAAGAATGAAAAAATATGAGTATGTAGAAATTAACTATAATGCGAAAGGAGTTGTATTCCTTTGTACTGATAAACACAAAGAAATTATTGACAGTTACGCAAAAACGGGGTATCACTACGCAGGGTTTGTACCCACAGAAATTGACGCAAAAGGCTGTATGCGAAAGATAGATTTAATTTTTGAAAAGGAAGATTAACTTATTTTAGGGAGTTGGTTCTAATGATAGGACTTAAAAGACGAGATATGAATTATATTATGAAAGTTGGTGCTAAAGCTCAGGGTGTTTCTGTATCTGAATTTAGGGCTATGCTACAAGATACCATAGACAAAACTATGGAAAGTACAGACCCAGACGTGCAGGCAAATTTTAAACGATACTTTGGAAATAAGCGCCCAACACCAAAGGAATATATTTATACGATTACCAAAAAGACAAAGGTTAAGGTTTAAATGTTGTAAAGGGGGCTTGCCGTATGAAACGCTTTATGTACAATTCGGGTTTGTCAAGTTTTTTGGGTTTGTCAAGTTTTTTGTGTAAGTTTTAAGAAAATTTTTTGGGGAGGGGAACCTCCCCATTTGTATCATCCGACGCTTTTGAATGATACTTTGTTAAAGTGTTTTGGGAATATTTCTAATAGGGT
>OKVD01000143.1_pt1 | contig 50545 bp, 53 predicted proteins | sample 1606881 | NCBI WGS metagenome assembly OKVD01 (sample SAMN03281011, study PRJEB24777) | human gut metagenome | isolation source: fecal sample PR176 from 1 month old male Indian infant, caesarean delivered... | place: Singapore | collected 2006-01-13
ACGCTGCGTGACTACGATGGTCAGGTTGCGGAGGCTATGGCCCTGGTACGAGCGCTGAACAAAATGACGAAAGCAGGTATGCCTGAAAGCGTGCGTATTGCCTGAAAACACAACCCGCTACGGGGGAGACTTACCCGAAATCTGATTTATTCAACAAAGCCTCGTCGAATTTTCCTGTTCTATTACCCCCATCCACGGGACGGGGGAATCTGTTTTGCTTTCCGTTGTGTTTATTATAATATATTGGTCTTTTGTACTAGTTTATAGGATCGATTTCGTGGAATATAGCTCTATAACTGATGTCAGAAATCATATCGATCAGATAGACAGTGAGCTGGTCAAACTCATAGCTCAGCGTGCTCAATGCGTTAAAGCTGCAGCGGCGTTTAAAACTGATCAGGCATCCGTGCGTGCACCTGACAGAGTACAACAGATCATCGACCGGGTACGTAAGCAGGCCACTGAAGCAGGACTTCCCGAAACGATTATTGAAAAAACCTATCGGGCGATGATTGGCGCATTCATTGATTATGAACTCGGGCAACACCAGCAGCTGCAGAAGACGAAATCCGGCCCTGAATAACCCGCCCCTTCACATAACCAACGTTTTCTTCTCCATCGCTGTCCAGCACGTGACGGCTGTGAAGTCCAGCGGAGTATCGCTTAGGCAGCATTCCGGTGCCAGGCTACACAGCATGTTGCTGTGTAGCTACATCGTGCCGTAACTCAGGCGTAGGCGGGTACCTTCCACTCCCCCTGTTCCGCACAGTAGAAAACCAGCTCATCCCTTTTAACCCGGAGAACGGACGTGTCAGCATTCTTCAGCCTCCACAGGCACAGCAAGTTGGATCTTCGTCTTTTTTTCTGGTGGGTTTTATTCTGCTCCCCCCTCTACCATCAGAGTGGGGAGCATCCTCACAGGATTTGAATGAGACGACGAAGAGGATGGCCAGCATCACCATTCTGATAAGAGGTTCCTCTCACAGGCAGCAAAAGAACATGCGTAAGACAACATACCCTTGAGGGTCTTGACCTTCAACGTGCCCGACCCGGCCCCCGCCGCGCGGACGAAAAAAAGAGAAAAAATAAAAAAAAGAAAAAAAGAATATGCCGAAAATGTGCACAGTCGCGACCCACGCAGAGCGTGGCACTCCGGAGCAAAGGCTTTGTAGGGCTATAGGGCATGTTGTCTTACGTTTTGAGTGTGATGGTCCGTTCCCACCAGCTTTCATGAATTGTCCCGCCGGGTGGACTGCTATAAAGTGCATACCAGCACTGCAGCCCCTGCCGGTGATGATGAATAATTCCGTCCGGCGAGTATTGAGCAAGACCTTCACTACGTATTAAAACCTGGAACTCCGGGATGACGATGCCTGAGGTGATTTACCACCGGGAGTAAAAATTCGTTTATGGCGCCAGCAGCTGGTACCTTGCAGAGTTAAGTTCTTATCGCAAAGGATGATAAAAATGAGCCATGGCAAATGTGAGCCGACAAACACGAATGCCGCCGATTACAAGCTGTACGCGCGATTCGATGCTGGTGAAACGCTTGAAAGCGTTTTAGCCTCTCCACCGACCACGAAGCACAATAAAGTAACTTCTGAAGGAAACATCAGGACAGAACACAGAATGTGGATGGCGTGGAGAAAGAAGCATCCCAGACCACTCTGATTATCAGTGTCGATTAATAAGGATAAAACATGCGAACGACAAGTATCACCCTGTGTCTGGTTTTGGCGAGTTTTGGTGTATCCGCTAAAATCCTTGCAGACCCAGACCTTACTTACCAGGCAAATAAAACGTGTGCTAAACGAGATGTACTGGAACTGAAAGTCCCTTTAGAAGCCAATAATCCCTCCTCCCCCACATGGGGTTTGGACAAGGGCATGGTGCAGGCCACAATTGACGCACTGAAAGAAAATCCAGACATCGCCCCGGCTGACTCTGTAGCCTGCCAACAGGCTGCAATAAAACAGTATCGGGCTGGGCAAAAACACTACAGTAAGCTCAGGTAGCTGCCGTGATGCCCACCAGCTGAAACCTGTGTGTGGTATAAAAAACCCCGTAGGGGTCCGCTTGGAAAACGGAAATTATCCCACGCTAAGACTATATTTTGTACAGCAGTGGAGAAGGATGAGAGACCAGCAGTTCATTAACAGGGACTCCTTTTTGCTTAAGCGGCTCAATGGTTCTTTCTATATAAACCGTATTCCAGAGTGTTATCGCCGCCGTATGTAGTGTCAGCGCCGGTGGCGTGGTAACGCTGATCCTCCCACCCCCAGATCCCTGATTTCATTCAGCCGGTGCATGAAGGATGCTCGCCCAAGGGCCTCACCCTTATTCAGCCCCGCCTGTATGCATCGGCCTAAGCCTTTATCGCAAAATCAGTCCAGCATAAACAGCGTCCGATCTCTGCAGAAAATCGCCCTCTGCGCTACGAGTTTGAACGCATTTACTCTGTTTATAGGTAACATTCGCTCCACGATATAATGATATCGGCAACGTATTCAGCATCCTGAGCATGAGTCAGAAGGTGATCCGCCTTACCCAACGAAATGAAACTCTTGGGATGCTTTGCTGCTTTGAATATTTTTTCGGCCTGCTCAATTAACACAGTATCATCTTCAGTCGCATGAAAAATAAGCAGAGGCTTGTTCATGGCGAACACCTTATGAGCGATTTTGTGTTCCTGAATATTGTCCAGCATCTGTTTCTTTAAGGTAAATACCCGCCCGGCCAGCTCAACGGGATAGGCTCCATGCTGGTTAATGTTTTCAACATCATCCTTAAAAAGACGTTTTACATGTGTCAGTTCTCCGGGTGATCCTATGGTGACAACGGCCTTTGCCTCAGGAACTTCGCCGGCAATAGACAGAATGGCCGATCCCCCCAGGCTATGGCCGATGAGCAAAGAAGGCGCTTCGTACTGTCGGCGGAGATAATCTACCGCGCAAAGCAGGTCCGAAATATTGGATGAGAAGTTGGTGTTGGAAAAATCCCCTTCGCTGTTTCCCAGACCAGTAAAATCAAACCGGAGAACGGCGATAGCATTCTCTGTCAGTTTCCGCGCAATACGCGCCGCGCCTTTGAGGTCTTTGCCACACGTAAAACAATGAGCTAACAGCGCAAACGCTTTAGGATTTTCAGGAAGTTCAAGCAATCCGGCCAGTTCTTCACCAGCCGCATTTTTGAACGTAAATTTTAGTTTTTTCATAGGATATTCCAGGTCTTAAACTGATTTCATATGTTTGATCGCAGGGAAAAATAATCTTCTGCTCTGCATCTGGCATTACGCGTTTTCCTTCCTCTACTGGGGATGTGAAACAGAATTCATTCCGAATGCCTGTCCTCACCTTCCAGTTTGAAAGCTGATTATTGCTTCCTGTTCGGTGATCACTTACGCTATGCTACCAACTAGATGGTAGTTTACAAGAATTTTATGAGGTCTCACTGAATGGCCAATTGCGCGCTCATTCTTAAAATATCCCTGGCAATGCTGGCGTTTGCTGCAAACTCTATTCTGTGCCGTCTGGCCCTGCAGGGAGGCCACATTGATCCCCTTTCATTCAGCAGCCTCAGGCTGGCCAGTGGTGCACTCGTCCTGTCACCTTTCTTGTTTTATCACGCAAAAACTACATTATCGCTGTGGCGTCCGCTGAGCGGATTTTACCTCATGGTGTACGCAGTGCTCTTCTCTGTCGCCTATATCCATCTCGATACCGGGGCAGGTGCGCTGTTACTTTTTGGTGCCGTACAGTTTGCGATGGTGATCCACGGATTATTTAAAGGGGAATCACTCTCCGTTATGCGGGCTTGCGGTTTAGTTATTGCTCTGGCAGGAATTGCTGCCCTGCTGTTACCCGGGGCGAAGGCACCGCCGCTTTACAGTGCACTTATGATGATCGTTGCCGGATTAGCCTGGGCCGCCTATTCCGTCAGGGGGAGGGCGGGCCAGGCGGCCGGGGCTTCAACGGCGGCAAATTTTGTACTCGCCACGCCGATGGCTCTCGCTCTTTCGTTGCTGTTTATGAAGCAGGGTCACTATGATGCTGCGGGCATTGCTTTGTCATTGCTGTCCGGTGCCGCCGCCTCAGCCGGTGCATATGTATTGTGGTATACCCTTTTACCCTCTCTCGGCTCTATCACCGCCAGTACCCTTCAGCTCAGCGTTCCCTGTCTGGCAATGCTAGGGGGTGTGGTATTCCTGGATGAATCACTGACGGTCAGAACGATATTTTCTGCCCTGGCGGTGCTGACTGGCATTGTGATGGTGACACGCGAGAAATCCCCCCGTCAGTCGATGACAAAGGCGAGAGAACCTTAATAACGCAATTAATTCATGCAGTTGTGATGATTCTCTTATGTTAATCACACGAGCCAGTTTTCCCGCTCCGGCATCAGACTGACAGTAATACTGAGGTCGACGTTTCTGACTACACCTAAGGCAGGTTTATGAAATGAAATATGATTTTGATGAGTACGTAAGCAGAGAGAAAACAGACAGTCTCACCGTGGACGGCTGGCGGGAATACCTGTTTTCGGGACAGTCCGAATTTGCAATGCGGTATCCGGCAGAAGGGCTAATCAACCTCTGGGTTGCTGACATGGCTTTTGCCACACCAGAGCCGATTCTTCAGGCCATCAGAGACCGTCTGGATAGAAAAATACTCGGCTACACTAAAATCTACGACGAAGAATACTATGAGATCTTTGGCAGCTGGTGTGAGCGACAATATGGTCACCGTTTCAAAACGGAAGACATTGTGCTGTCTCCGGGCATTATTCCCGCGCTGAACCGTCTCGTCCCGCTTCTGACCGACATGGATGACAGTATTCTTATTATGACGCCTTCATATGGCCCGTTTAAAAAGGCGGGTGAATACAGTCAGCGTCGCGTGGTGTACTCGGCGTTAAAAAAATCAGCAGGCGGCTGGGAACCTGACTGGGAAGACTTTGCACGCAAAGCCAGTCAGGCCGATTTACGTGTGAAAATCCTTTTCCTGTGTAATCCGCATAACCCGACCGGACGAGTCTGGCGGCCTGATGAACTTAAGCGGATTATTGAAATTTGCCTGGCCAATGACATCTGGGTGATATCTGACGAAATTCACTGCGACCTGTCCCGAAGCGGTATCGGTCATACACCGGCCGCCTCTCTTTTCCCTGATTCTACACGCATTATTACCTGCATGTCCTCGAGTAAAACATTCAATCTGGCCGGGAATTTGTTGGCAAATATTATTATTCCGGATCCCGGTGTCAGAAGCGAGTGGCGTCTCAGACACGACGAGTTCATCTCTCCACTGAGCCTGGCAGCAAACAAAGCGGCGTGGAGTGAATGTGATGACTGGCTTGTCCATCTGAGGGAATATATTGACGGCAATTTCCAGTACCTGCACGACTATCTCAAAAGCTATTTACCCGAAACCAGGTTCTCGATCCCCGAAGGGACATATCTGGCCTGGATAGATATTAGCCGCTACCTGCCCGACACCGCAGGTGAGGATTTATCGCTGTATTTTGCCCGGGAGTCAGGGGTCCTTCTTGAAGGGGGCTTGCTGTTTGTCGACAATGGGGACGGATATATCCGGTTAAATCTGGCCTGCCCACGGAGTATGCTGACAGCAGGGATGAAAAGAATTTCACAGGTACTGCGGATACCGGCTCCTCATCGTGTATAACCCCTTTCTCTCTGGCCGTTTTGTCCTGTCAGGATGTCGTCAGAACCCGGCATAACACCCTGTGCCGGGAACACAAAAGGCACGGATGAACAGGTCGTGAATATTCTTAGTGAAGCCTGCTGATGACATGTCTGGCGACAAAAAAATGCCGCCCTTAAGGGGCGGCTTATGCCAGCGTCACGGGGTTATCGTCTGACCGCCATGATGCCCGCATCGACATCCCAGATAGCGCCCGTCACCCATGAGGTTTTGTCAGACAACAGGAAGAGAATAGTGTTTGCCACATCTTCGGCAGTTCCGACGCGTCCCAGCGGGTGGAAATCGTTCAGCGACTTCATAGCATCTGCGATATCCGCTTTGTCCATGAAGCCTTCGTATATCGGCGTATGAACAATCCCGGGAGACACCGCGTTGACACGAATACCCGCGCTGGCCAGCTCAATCGCCAGATTACGCGTCAGGGCATGCAGACCCGCTTTTGCCATTGAATAGGCCGAGGCCGGCGAGTCACCCAGTGCAGCCTGAGCACCAATCGAACCGACGTTGACGATAGACCCTTCGAGCTTCGCGGCGAGCATGTTCTTCACGACATCCTGTGTAATAAAGAACGTGGCTCGGTTCAGCGAAAGATACATGTCATAATCGGCAAAGCTGTGCTCGGTAAATCCTTTGGGCATGAAGATACCGGCGGCATTCACCATCAGGCTGATATCGCGATGGTGAGCATTAATTTCCTGACGGATAGTTTCCATACCTTCTTCGGTCATCAGGTTCGCCGCGATGACCGCAACCGGTCCCAGAGGGCTCAGTTCTTTTTGCACCGCTTCGGCTTTGTCTTTTTTATTCCCGGTCAGCACGACACTGCCGCCCGCTTCCAGTACCATGCGTGCCACGGCCAGGCCCATGCCGCTGGTACCGCCGACGACGAGCAGTTTTTTACCTTTGAAAAAAGTGTTCATTTTCTGACTCCATTACTGGTGGGTAAGACGTTGCCGGCAGCGTGAAACTGCCGGCGGTTGACGGATTAAATACTGCAGCCATCCGTTCCGCAGGTCTGACCCGCAGTGGCTGAAAATTCGGTTTGCTGTTCATCCCAGACCTGACGCAGGGCATTCAAAAAGTTATCTGCTGCCTGAGCCCCGCTGATGGCATATTTTTCGTTCATCACAAAAACCGGAACGCCGCTGAGGCCAATAGACTGTGCGTGGGCTTCATCGTCGGAAACGGTGGCGCGAAAATCGTCATTTTCCAGGGCGGCTTCAGCGTCAGCTTTCGGCATACCGGCTTCTACGGCCATGGCAACGAGCTGCTGACGGTCAAAGAGAGAGCGACCTTCGGTGATACTGCCATGATAAAAACGTTCTTCCACCGCGTCCGCAATTCCGGCCTTACGCGCGGCAACCAGCAGGGTGTGTGCATCTTCTGTATCACCAAACATCATGCCGTCGAAGTTGTAGATCAGACCTTCAGATTTACCGGCGGTGCCCACCTGATTCATCATCAGCTCCGCTGAATGCTGACTGCCCAGCTTTTTAACGATGGCATCCTTAAAAGGCATCGCGGGAGTACCACCGGCCAGACGGTAGCTGTGATGGCGGATCACCACCTGGTCGCGAAATTCAAAGCGATTCAGACCCTGTTCAAATCTTTTTTTAGCAATCCAGCACCACGGGCAGACCAAATCTGACCAGATATCGATGGTAAGGGTGGGTTTCAGCGTTTGCATAATGATTCCTCAAAGACGTTGGGCGGTCGGATCTCACTTATCAGAGAACCGCGACCGTATGGGATTTATTGCGCCTGCCAGACCGGGTAATCGGTATAGCCTTTTTCCGGGGAACCACTGACGCCGTAGTAGGTGGCGCGGTCACTTTCTGCCAGTGGCCAGCCGTTTTGCATTCTTTCAACCAGATCCGGGTTAGCGATGTAGGGCACACCAAATGCCACCAGATCCAGCTCATCATCTTCCAGAGCCTGCTCTGCGATATCACGGGTAAAACCGCCGGCAGCGATGATGGTGCCTTTAAACGTGTTGCGAAAACGGCGGCGGAAGCCTTCCGGAAGTGGCGCTTTGGTGTACACCGGCTGATAGTAAAGGTGTACGTAGGCCAGTTCCCGCTGACCGAGCGCGTCGGTGATGGCTGACCAGGTTTGCTCTTCACCTTCATACGGCGCGAGGTCATAAATGCGGCCGAACGGTGACAGGCGCACGGCAACGTGGCTGTTACCCACGGCTTCCGCCACGGCGTCAATGGTCTCCAGCAGGAAACGCTGACGATTTTCCACCGAGCCGCCGTATTCGTCGGTGCGGGTGTTCAGTTCGCTACTGAGGAACTGGTCAAAGATGAATCCGTTTGCCGCCATGATTTCCACGCCGTCAAAGCCGGCTTCCATCGCCAGGCGTGCGGAGTGCACGAAGTCTGCAGTGATGCGTTTAACTTCATGCGTTTCCAGCGCGCGTGGCTGGCTTGGTACAACCGGGCCCGGTTCTCCGGATTCGGTCAGCGCAAAAACGGTGGTATTGACCGCCTGAACGGTGCCCGCTGAAACCGGCGCTATGTGGCCTGGCTGAAGAGAGACGTGAGACATACGGCCGACGTGCCAGAGCTGCGCGAAAATACAGCCACCTTTGGCGTGAACCGCTTGTGTCACCTTACGCCAGCCCTGGACGTGTTCGTCGTTGTAGATACCAGGGGTATAAAGGTAACCCCGGCCTTCTTCTGAAACCGGCATCCCTTCGGTGATGAGCAGGCCAGCAGAAGCACGCTGTGCATAGTACAAAGCCACGACCTCATCCGGCACGTCATTCATGGTGCGGGTGCGGGTCATCGGTGCCATGACTACACGGTTTTTTAACGCCAGGCCAGACAGATTATAGGGGGTGAAAAGCTTACTCATCGTATACCTCACAAAAAACAAAAAGGAGTATCCCGGCAGGGATTTGCACAGCCCGGCAGTATCATCGACTGGACGTCGCGCACTGGAGTTGCATAAACATCTGATGGGTGGCAATATACCAACCATCTAGTAGGTAGGTCAATGGGTGTGTCGTATTTTTTTGTCATAACGCAGCCATTTCTGAATTGTCACTCATTTTGCGAGGTCATCACCATGCGTACATTAACAGCTTATAACGAAGATAATTTCCGCCAGATAGAGCAGTACAAAGGAATATCGGTGGTACGTTTCTCTGCACCCTGGTGTCCGCCCTGTCAGGCCAGCGAAGAAATGTTCAGTCAGTTTGCAGACCGGCTCGATAGAGATATTCAGGTGGGGAAAGTCAATGTAGATCAGGCGCCGGTGCTGACAACCAAATACGAGATCTGGGGGCTGCCGTCTGTGCTGATATTTCATGAAGGGCAATTAGTTAAACGCATACCGGGTGTGAAACCTGCATCGGTATATGCTCAGGCTATTGCGGACATTAAAAAAGGGCAGTAATGCCCTTTTAACGTGGAATTTATTAATGCTTAACCGCGTGCCTGACCGACGGCATCCAGAGTGCGGGCTGAATAAATGACCGCCGCGCCAGCGTTGAGGTTAATCGCCACGCCCAGCGCTTCAGCAATTTCAGCGTCGGTTGCACCGGCTTTCACAGCGGCGTCGGCGTGAAAAGCAATACAGCCGTCGCAGCGGGTTGTGACTGCGCACGCCAGGGCAATGAGTTCACGCACTTTTGCGCCCAAAAGGTCAGTTTTGTTACCTGCGTTGCCCAGGGCAACCACGCCTTTCATGGTCTCGGGGGTCAGTTTGCCCAACTCGCCTAAACGTTGCATTAACTCTGAGCGATAGTTGTTCCAGTCCAGCATAGTGTCATTCTCCTGAATGAGGGGTATTAAGAAGCAGTTTTATATACTTAAGGCTGTTGGCGAAGACTTCGGGTCTGGCCGTTGCATGCGCCACTACGCTTGAGCCTTCACAGACATTAATGATCATCAAAGCAATATCTGATGGTTCGGCATGGGATGAAAACTCACCTGACTCCATGCCCGCCCTGACGACTTTTGTGAGCCACTCGATTTGCATATCGAAATAAAGTGATGTCTGTACAGTAATTGCCTGAGGCAGATTGGCGGTCTCTGCTGACAACGCACAACACAGTGGCAGTAGCGAAGCTTTATGGCTTTGCGCGAAGATATCGATGTAAGCCGCAATTCTTCTCTCCGCGCTTTTCTCAGTCGCCTCTATCTGCTCAAATACGCGTTGTGTATCAGAGAACGCCTGTATTACCACCTGCTCACCCAGAATATCTTTGGTCGGGAAATGGTGATGAATACTGGCCTTGGTGATACCCACTATTTTTGATAAATCAGCATAGCTGAATGCTGAATACCCTTTTTCGCGCATCAGGTGTTCTGCTTCGCTGAGCAGCCGTTCCCGTGTCATGGTTGTCATAATTACTCCATATAATCTACTAGTTGATAGATTATATTGTTGCTATTTTTCCGTAGCAAGTTGTATCACTGACTCAGTATCGTGCAGAGCTGAACGTCACTGCCATCCTGCATTCTGAATGGCAGCATTACATCTCTGACATCACGCCAGGCGTGTAATCATTTCAACCGGATTAGCCAGAGTATCGTGGATTGGCGAATTCTTTTGCATTTCGCTGACCAGCGCTTCTAACTCCTCGCGACTGGCGGTCTTGCTCGTAAGGTGAACATCGACGCGAATAGATTTCGCACCTTTACGCACGTTGCTGTCCAGCCCAAGGAAGCCGTTGAGGTTGATATCGAAATTAAGATCCAGCTCGATACCGTCCAGGTCGATCCCTTTTTCAGCAGCCATCATGGTAAGGGTGGCGGTATAACAGCCAGCCAGCGCCTGCATGATGTATTCAGTCGGGCTCATGCCGGTATCGGTGCCGAGTAAACCTGCGGGTTCATCACCGATATTAGAAAATTTCCCCACACGGCTGGTATCGATAACGCCGTTCTGGATTGTGGCGCCGGTCTCTGTGCGAACGGTTAATCCGCCGCTGGAACGGGCTTTCATCTGGAAAGTCAGGTTACCCAGGCCAGGCTGGCTGCGAACTGCTTCACGGGTATTGTGGATCGCAGCTGCGTCTGCAGAAGGTTTAACGGTAGTAGACATAATGGCTCCTGTAATTTCTTGATAAAAGGTATAGCTGGTGCAATCAATACCAACCATCTAGTTGGTAGATTAATGTCGCGAACCTCTTTTGTCTACTCTTTTATAAAAAATAGGGGGAAAAGAACCCAGCAGGCTGTTTTATTTCATAATAACCATTTGATTTTTTTATAATCTTCCCAGCTGCTCACTCTTGCAGCAATCCAGCCTTTACCCGAAGGATAGTCTGGCGGGTGGTATTAAATTCCCGGGCAATAGCACTGATACTGATGCCAGCATTTAGGCGCTCTGTCACTGTTTGCTTTTGTTCCTCGCTCAGGATGGGGGGGCGACCGAAGCGTTTTCCAGCCGCTTTTGCCCTCGCAATACCTGAATACGTTGCCGATATCATTATATCGTGGAGCGAATGTTACCTATAAACAGAGTAAATGCGTTCAAACTCGTAGCGCAGAGGGCGATTTTCTGCAGAGATCGGACGCTGTTTATGCTGGACTGATTTTGCGATAAAGGCTTAGGCCGATGCATACAGGCGGGGCTGAATAAGGGTGAGGCCCTTGGGCTAGCTTCCTTCATGCACCGGCTGAATGAAATCAGGGATCTGGGGGTGGGAGGATCAGCGTTACCACGCCACCGGCGCTGACACTACATACGGCGGCGATAACACTCTGGAATACGGTATATATAGAAAGAGCTATTGAGTCACTAAAACGAAAGGGTATCCCGATAAATGAGCAACTGGTCTCTCATCTTTCTCCCCTGGGCTGGGAACATATCAATCTGAGTGGAGATTACGTCTGGCGTAATAATCTTAAGCTGGGATCCGGAAAATACCGCTCATTACGTACAGTCGATACCGCTTTGTACAAAAAACAGTCTTAGCGTGGGATAATTTCCGTTTTCCAAGCGGACCCCCCGTAGCGCTGGTGCAAAACAGACCAGCGCATTCCAGTTCTCAATCCCGTTCTGTGCTGTAGGCCCCTGTCGCATTCAGACCTGAATTACCGAGCAAGGAAACATGTCAGTAAGCCATCTGGATACAAAAACTGGTGGTATAGCCACTTTAGCGTAATGCTAATGTATGCGTACATTAGCTTTAAATTTATGTTATTTACCCTTCTCCCTTCCTGGATGCCTTAACCTGGGTCTGATAGTTGCGCTTTACCCGCTCAATTTCCGCCAGAGTTGCCGCCCAGTGCAGCCCTGCGGCGTGACGATATCTGGTTGCCATTTTTTCAACGGCCTCCGGAGTGCTGTCATCGCTGCGGTGCTGCCGTCCCTTCACCCCGAAAATTTCCACTATAAGCCACTGGCTACCGGTTCTGCCGAACAAGGCCTGACACAGCCGCCTCACGGCAAGCGGGGTCAGATCCGGGTCGGGATCATACGCGATGGTGGCAAAAATAAAACGCAGCATCTCAGAGGTTTTGTAGCGTTTTACCGCTGCCGCCAGCCGGGCAGCTCTTTGCGGCGCTTCCCAGCGGTCGTCGCTGTAACCTGCCACTTCAGAGAGATAGTCCTTCTCGAGTTGTTTAGCCGTGTAGCAACGTCCCCCCAAAAACATCCGCATAGCTTCTTTCGTTTCAGCTCTCACGAATCTTGTCCTCAGCCAAAGCTAATGTACGCATACATTAGCATTAAGTATCAGGTTAAACAAAAATCAGGAAACCGATCTGATTCAGTGCAGGTGGCTGTCTCTTTTGAATTATAGCTTTTGCGTTCTGGTATACAGGTTACCCCTCCCCCCTCTTTTCCCGCTGGTCTACTGTAGTCGACACAAAAGACAGGAACCTCGGTATGTCCTGATAATTTTGTTTGAGTTTTAATCACGAAGCAGAGGGTATCGCATATAGTAGACACAACGCAGCCAGAATAACGCTCGATGCAAAATTTAGATCGTTGTCGCCTACAGTAGACATTCCTGGTTTCGACGCTGGTGCTTCCAATACTGACCAGTCCCGGGCCATGGCATAGCATCCAATAGAAATAGTGATTTCCTCCACCAGCTTTCCTTAAAAAGCTTACATTTACGGATAACCTCACCACAGCCGCACATACCAGCCAATGGCCAGTATGATAGTTGTAGCATGCAGTAGACCTTTACCCTCGAGGCTTCCCTGGTTGTCGCACACAGTAGACACATTATGTCAGCCACCAGTACGACCGGTATTATCCGGCCCCTGAACAAAAACTCGAATACAGTAGACCTTCGCCAAATATGTTGGGGTCGCACACAGTAGACATTAAACGTGGGTTTACAACATATCTGGCGCTTCCCGGCTACCAGGCAGAGCGTCGGATACAGTAGACCGTTACCATCTCTGCCAGGTCTCACTGGTTGTCGCATACAGTAGACAGTAAATTCTTTCCACCACGGAAAACCGGCACTGATCCGCGATTTAATCGGGCATCAAATACAGTAACCCATTGCCTTCAGCACCTACCCGGTGTGTGGGTTGTCGCATCCAGTAGACACCCGTTGTTCCTGCCCGGCAGAACCGGCGATGCCCGGCCTTTTAACCGGACATCGCATATAGTAGACCATTGCCTTTCAGAACCTACCCGGTGTGTGGGTTGTCGCATCCAGTAGACACCCGTTGTTCCTGCCCGGCAGAACCGGCGATGCCCGGCTTTTTAACCGGACATCGCATACAGTAGACCATTGCCTTCAGCACCTACCTGGTGCGTGAGTTGTTGCATCCAGTAGACACCCGTTGTTCCTGCCTGGCATAACCGGCGATGCCCGGCCTTTTAACCGGACATCGCATACAGTAGACCATTGCCTTCAGCACCTACCTGGAGCGTGAGTTGTCGCGTACAGTAGACACCCGTTGTTCCTGCCCGGCATAACCGGCGATGCCCGGCCATTTAACCGGACATCGCATACAGTAGACCATTGCCTTCAGCACCTACCCGGTGTGTGGGTTGTCGCATCCAGTAGACACCCGTAGTTCCTGCCAGGCATAACCGGCTATGCCTGGCCATTCAACCGCACGTCGCATACAGTAGACCATTGCCTTCAACATCGGTCCGGTGTCTCGCTTGTCGCATCCAGTAGACACCCGTTGTTCATACCTGGCAGAACCAGTGATTCTCGGCCATTTAACCGGGCGTCGAATACAGTAGACCATTGCCTGTCAGCACCTACCGGTGCGTGGCTTGGCGTATACAGTAGACACCAGTTGTTCATAACCTGCATAACCGGCGAGGAACGGCCATTTAACGGCACGTCGAATACAGTAGACCGTTCTCCCACTAGCGCATATCCACTTGAGTTGGCCGTCGCATACAGTAGACACGAATAGGTAGCCTCCAGCACTGATCAACCATAGCCCGGTATCGCATACAATAGACCTTCCCCTATTTGGGCATAACCGATATGCGGTGATTGTCGCATACAGTAGACATAGATTCTTAGCCACAGGCTTAACAGGGATCATCGTGACGTAAACGTCTTCAGCAAGCAGTTCGAGCAAAATTCTTAAGCTCCTTCCACTAATAGCCGCCCTATCTCAAACACCGCAGCTGAACGCCCCGACTTAACCGCTTCGACTTTATGATCGTCAACAAACCAGTGATTACCGTCCGTTCGGACCAGCTCAAACAGCCAGGACATATCGTAAACGTGCTCAGGGATTAGCGTCCCTTCTCCGGCCAGAATGCCAGCCGTTATTGAATGATTTCCGCCACCCACAAAGCCAATACGCCAGGGCAACCATAGCTCAACATAATGATTGCTATTATCCTGCTTCCACGGCTTCCCCTTATAGCTTCCAATACGTGAAACGTTATTGATAAAGCGTTGTAGGCTCCAAGGCCACGGCAGCACCATATCACTTGCCAGTGACAACGGGTAATCAGCGCCGTCCATCTCATGTTCTTTCATCTTTTCATACGATTTCACATGGATAAGCCCTTCAAAGAAGAACTTTTCAGGGGTCATATTTGGTCGGGCATCTGTTCCTTCCTCGGCTACCGCCAGCAAGAAATCACTCTGTACTGGTCGCACGATAGCGCGAATGAGATCAGGCAGCGTCATGACAGGTAATTTCTCGGCCACCGAAAGCAGGTGATCGAAGCGCTTTTTTTCATTGCCGGTTGCTGCTTTCTCTTTCTTTTTTTGGTTCCAGAACATCACTTGCCGTGCCCTCCTTATCGTGTTGATGATTTTCATGCTCATGCTGCGGTAGTTCTACATAGCGCACATGTTCTTCATACGTGGTGTAGTTATGCATGCCGCTATAATCCGGGTCTACGTCAGAACTCCTCTCATCGTCCTTGTAGAACAGCAAACGTATACCGGTGTCCGGTTGTGACGCATGTCGCATACTGTAGACAATATGCGATCGCAATCATTAAAACGCCCCTGTTCTGTAGCCATGGCAGTATTGAAATACGATAGGCCATTATCCACCAGCTCATACCCTATAGCGTGAATGGCCGCATACAGTAGACATATACAATACACCACCGATAAATGCGGACCTGATCGAACATTCAACCGGGTGCCGCATACAGTAGATCGTCACCCGGCAGCACACCCCAGATTGAGATACTTGTAGCGTACAATAGACATCTGTCTTTAACGGCCACCTGCTTTTACCAACAGCATTCAAATATCGCATACAGTAGACATTTGTATTCCGTAGGGCTAATCGCGGTTCGCATGTCGCGTACAGTAGACTTTCTACCAGACGAATTTACAAAACAGGCAACAGAAGACAAGCTCATGCATCATGGCAAAAAAGAAAAGTTACTTTCCTTCTTAGGAACCTGATGTGAAATTCACCGGCATTTTCAGCTGAGCCGCTACGGTTTCAAAAACATTCACTGAAATTGGAAGGTGTTAGGAGATGGCAGCGTTACTTTTGGCGTGTTTAACGCACAATCCGATCGCATATTGTAGAGAACAGTCCCCGAGTTCTACTGAGGAGGCCCCTAAGCCCCCTCAGAGCGATTGTAGGAGGACTTTCTACTTCAGGGAGGGATTTCTCTTGATGATTTGAAACGCTATCTTGTTGCCTTCCTTAAGCTCCTGGTATTCAAGGTATCCAATATCCTCCAGTTGCTTAAGTGCTTTTCTTACCGTTGAATTCTGAAGAGCAGGTCTGGAAGTGAGGGACAAACGCTTCCTGAACCTCTCAATGCTGACAGGGATCGGATTAGGTGGCAGAGCCTCAATGAACGTATAAAGGGCCTGGGCTGACTCTTTCCTTGCAAGGGCTTTAAGGGCTCTCAGCTTAAGCAGGATCTTGTATTCACCAACATACAGATCCTTAAGCGTTTTCGACGGAGTGAGGATAACTTTGTCATTACCAATGTCCACGGTTGACTCACCAATGAGCTGAACAAATTTAGTGACTTCAATGTTTGTGCCTCTGTCCTTGGAGAATTCAACAACATTAGACATCAGTTTCCTGAGCGAATCTTTGATTTTTTCCCGAAATTCAGCCTTCAGACGTCCACGAGAAAAACCACATCGCATAGCAAACTCAGTAAATCGGATCGAGATAGTCCCATCCTCGTTAGACTCGAGTTCATTATCGGTCAGTACCGATATGATTCCTGTCCAAACCTTGAAATCCGTATCCATGTCTAGCCTTGGACCTGAAATGGTAATCCTTTCAAACCCTTCGGATTTGGCTAGCTCCAGATGCCTAAGATCGTCTGACGCGTTGATGTTTGATCCGACATTGCTTTTCTTAGCGATCGCTTTGTTCGTCGACTTTAATGTTGGAACAAAGACCCCCAAACGCATCAGAGGAACTGTCTGTACACTGGTCTCCGATGTGGAAGAAAGTGTGATAACTTCACCAGTAGTCTGATTTATTTCTTCTACATTTAGGTATGACTCATTGATTTTGTTAGACATTTCCCTTAAACCCTAAGTTTTGAATAACCATCAAAAATATAGCATACAGTAGACACTTTTATAGCGCACAATAGACAATATATAGCATTCAGTAGACTGTTTGTAGATTACAGTAGACATTTCGTAGCATACAATAGACACCGATCACCTTCCAAGCCAAGCGGCACAGGGCCTCCAGCGATCCGGGATCTTTTTGGTACTCTCTGGATCCTTTATGGATCAGTTATTGGATCTATCCTGTGGAAAACCTACTGCGGAGAAACTGCTTTACTATCTACATCCTCGGCTTAGGAAAAGATACCGGACGCAGATTGAGAAGATCACTTATTGGGATCATGAGTGAGAAACCAATCATGGAAAGCTCTCTCGCGATCAAACTCTGGTAAGTTATGTATAGACACGTTCCAGTTCGCGATTTTAACTATGAAGCTAATGTATTCCTGCTCCGCCTCATTCAGTCCTCCCTCTCCCCTTTTACTGATGTAATAATCGTACCAACGTTCATACGCGGGTACGTTTATAGATTCCCAGGAATCCAGCATCCTCGGTGCATAGTATACCAGTTCATCAAAAACGGTACTCCCTGAAGGTATATCCGGCCGGGTAAGTTTAGCGAGTATTTCTATTGTCCATCGTAAATGTTGCCATTGCTGTGCAGGTGCCAGAGGCAACGAATTCATATTCATGGGTAGATCTACCGGAATCATAGAAAGCAGCTGGTTGCCGCTGGCATTCAGGTGGCGTTTGTACTGATGTAAAGTATGTGGTGGTGCTGTCTGCATTAAGGGATGGTAGATCCACCGCTTGGCTTCATCTGAGGTGAAAAGTAACTTTTCTATCGCATCCATCATCTTTATGCCTTCCCCATTCTCACGATATGGAGCGATGATACTTTCAATCCGAACGGCATCGATCTCCACCAGCGCCAGCTGGTCTGTTTGCGCTAACAGGTCTGGATTGGGCTGGATATCCTCCGACGTATCATTAATAAATATCCCGATTGTCGTATCGTTACATATCCCTGTGAGGTCAGCATTAAGGCCACAAACAATCCCACCACCAGCGAGATTTTTGAGGTTAACTATCCCTTTCTCCTTACCCTGCAGAAGATGAGGGAGAGCAAGGTATTTTTTTTCCTGTATTTTCACCTTTATGTATTTTTTTATATGTTGTAGTGTGAGCTCACTACAAACCCCTTTTACTTCTGTGCTGTGGCTAAAATGCCATTTTTTATTTTGACCCTGCCTGGCAATCAGGGAGGTCCCACAGATGAGGCAGATACAGTTACACGAAAGCCCATTTTCAACGCTGGCGATATCAACAATTTTATTTGAATCCGTATCAAATCCAAACGGGATCCATTTTTGTGCATTACGTCGCATGTATATTCCTCGTTAAAAATGAGTAAAGGAATTCTACATCATCCGTTTTTATCAAACCTGGAATAACAGCGTCTAATTACATTATTCATATCTCATCGGGGATGAGATGCCACACGGAAGCAGGTATTTTGTCATAGTTTTTTTTCATGTAGATCTCAGCCCTGCGGTGATCATAAGCTCCGTTCAGGCTGGTTATCTTATTTATATCCCCACCTTCATCATTTAATTTATCCAGGATACGCTCAAACACTCGGTCAAGGGTTTCAGTCGTACTGCACTTTCTGAACTTCAGGAGATAGGTTTCTCTCAGGCTACTGTGCGCATTTGGGCTTTTCAACAACGACGCTCCGGGGCATGTTCAAAAACACTGGCTATTTTCGAAAACAGTAAACGAAGTTCCACGCACAGGCAAGAGAAGCCATTTGATTAATTCACGTTCTGCCTGGATTTGAAAAAAAACAATGTTACTATACTGGTTATAAAAACAGTATCAGTGAAAAGACATGAGATCTTCCCATGACAGATAAAACCAAACTGGTTGCTATCTCACGAACCGATGACATGAGCGCTCTGGATGCACTCAAGCTCTTGCGGTTTCGCCGGTACAATACGGCCAGAAGTCAGTTAAGGGTCACGAGTGTCTGGTCTGCATGGTGCGCCAGGCACGGTCTGACCCCCTTCCCGGTCACAGCGGTTGATGTCGAGCGCTATATTAATGGGCTGAATGGATCCGTTAAAATGGCGACTATCTCTCATTTTATTGCATGCCTTTCAAGCGTTAACAGCAGCCTGGGTTTTCCAGACTTCCGCAACGTTCTGATAAAAGCACTGGTTCAGGTATGGCGGGCGCGGGAGAATGAGAAAAAAATCGTCACCGGTCAGGCCCTTCCATTTCTTATATCCGATCTCAATATTCTTCGCCGGTCGCTGCATAAAAGCGATGACCTGAGAGACATACGGGACCTTGCAATGATATGGGTTGGGTTTGAAACCCTGCTGCGTAACGTGGAAATTCGAAGGATTAAAACCGGCGACCTGAAATGGCAAAATGACACGTCCTGTTACCTTCTGGACGTCATGCGGACCAAGACAAGCCTTTCAAGTAACCTGACATTTCAGCTCTCACCACAATGCAGTCAGCATGTCAGACGGTTGATTGAGACGGTGGAATACACCGATACCGAAACCTTCGGGCACCGTTTTCTTTTTCAGCCTGTAAACATCCATACAAACCGATATTTCCCGTCCACCAGCAGTAAGCTATCACGGGGAAAATCCATAGACAGGATGCTGGTCAAAGCAGGATTCAGTGAGGGGTTACTGACGCAGCTACAGAATGAATCAAAGGTATCACGGGAAGATGTTGGTATGCTGTCCTCTAATTCACTGAACCAGGCATTTGCACGCCTCTGGGGGATTGCCGGGAAGGTCGGCGACAGTAACCGACAGTCCGGGCGGTACCGGACATGGACAGGACACAGTGTGCGTGTGGGGGGAGCCATAGAGCTGTTTAAGGCCGGGTACTCCCTGGAAAAGATTACCGAGATGGGGAACTGGTCTGATCCAAAGATGGTCTTCCGTTATATCCGTGGATATCTTGCCAGTGAAAAAGCCATGGTAAGCTTTATGCGTAATCATCTGGACGACATATAGATTTTACTGAGAGAAACGCCAGCACTCAGCAACATGTTTCTGAGCGCTGGTCACTTATGAACTTTTCAGATATTCAGTTCTTTCAAATCTGTCACAACAAAATCCCCTTTTCCTGAAAGACTGTCAAAATCATCGAGTGTAAATTCATGGGTGTGATACCAAATGACCCTGCATGTGGGGCAGGTAACAGGTAACAAATCTTCCGCTAACTTTTCGCTGTTATGGATAACCTCACCCATCTCGTTATGTTCGACAATATAACCACTTATGCAAAGGGTTTCGTACCCATGAGCACCGGTAACAATATGGGTTGCTGTTCTCTCACGAATTTCCCCATTAATTTTAATCTGCTCTCGAGTGGTAATCGTTCTTTTATTATTCATGAAAACTCCGGATGATATTTAAAAACGGTTGACATTGCTCCCTGCTCGGAATAATTGCGAAGGCAGCCAGGAAACCGGAAAATACGTTACCCTGTGCCTGAATCAGTTCTGGTGCGTCTCACGAAGGAAAATGAGAGGCGATATCATAGATTATCCTTTTTGAGCAGCTTTTTCTTCTTTTCTTTGTTTTTTTAATCTCCGTTTTTCCCGGAAATTTGCAACGGTATAGAGAGTGACAGATGCAATAAAATTCACCAGTGCAGCAAACTCTACTGCCAGATTGATCACGGCAGGTTTGACAGGAAGCCAGAGTGAGACAAGGAGAAGGAGGAACGATGTGATACACCGTAAGGCGTGTACATTAGAGCCTCCACTCTGGTTAATCATACCCGTACCGGAACAGATTTGGTTTGTCAGATAATTTAATCCGAATGCACAAACAGCAGTTACTAACAAGAAAATCGCGTAAGTCATTTTTCCTCCAGAGGTTTTAATCTTAATTTGACCACGTTAACCAGTTTCATTATTCCCGCCTCATCCGGTACGAAAATGTAACGACATCTCGGCCATGTTGCGTGTGTAAATATCTTACCAGCGGTGTTGATATTCAGAGGCATAAGCCTTTCGGTCTTGCTCAACGGCATTTTCTCTATCGGGATCAACGCTGACTTAAAACTTTTTATCATTAAGTCGAGAGGGGTTTTACAATCTTTATTGCTCATCGTTTCTGTGTAACGGATCATCCCGGCAATCGTTACCTGTATCGTTCCTATATCAGATTCGAATTTCGGCAGCACCGGCCTGTAAGGAATTTCAAAATCCACACTGGTAAGCGCCTGTTCGTAACCCTGCTCATTTGTTTCTGCAACCGTTTTAAGGCCTGGAAACCGGGCGTGCATAAATTTGATAATCTTTACCACATTGGGCGTGCTGGCCTGACGCTGATATATCTCTGGCAGCCATGTGGACGTGGTGGCCCATGTCGTGGTGCATGCATAAGTTTTTTGCTCCATATGCCATAAAATAGAGGTGTCAGCCAGGAAGTGATGAACAGTCAACAGCTCGGCCAGCAGCCGATCTTCATCTGGATGTGTTATGGCATTTTTGAAACAGACCTGTACACGGAAACGTTCTTTTGCAGACAGAAAAGTGTTTCCCCTACTGACGGCCACTTTGTATAACCTCCTGGCCGGATCAGTTTCACAAATCCCGGTTAGAATCCGGCTCATTTTGACTCCCTGATAACTTCCACCAGCCCTATACGGGGCAGGACAGAACGATATTTTTCATTAAAATCGCCGCGCTTCTGCCTTTCACCTTTTACGTAATTTTTTAACGGATTAAACCGGCCCGGTTCGCTGAACAAAATTAATGGTAAAGGCGCGCGAAAGTTGAGTTTGTACGGCCCATGAACATCATCTGGATCTTCAGGACTGGTGTACCGGATATTGACGTTAACAGCCGGAAAGTTACTTTCCCGGATGAGCCGAAATTTTCTCAAATTTTCATCGTCATGACTCACTTCGTCATTGAGCAACGACAGCATCATGATTTCTTCGGTTCGTTCCTGTTTCAGCCGTTCAACATCCTGTTTTGTCAGACTGATATCCGGCTGGAGCTCAATTATCTCCCTGCGTAAGCGGTCGATAACCGTTTCCAGACGGGTAAATTTATGAATGACAGGGATTTGCCAGGTGAACCCCAGGGAGCGAATTTGCTCAGTAACGATCCGGATATTACGGGACACCTGTAAAGTCACCAGCCACGGGTAAACCTGGTGCAGAATTTCTGACCGGGAGTCCTGGTAATGAGTGATAGCTTTTACAGCATCAGCAAATTTGTCGCGAAGCCGGTTGATTTCGCCCACCAGCGACATCACCTGATCATGATTGTTTCTGACCACAACGAACCCGGGATATTTTCGGGTGATTTTGGTTGAATAATGCTCATCTCTGACATGGACTTTATCAACCCGCTGCTGCCGATAAATATCCACCAGGGTGTCGACGTCGGGTACCGAATGAGTCACATTGATTTCCTGTGGAGGATTCAACTCCTCAACACTACGGGGCTCCGGGAGCGTGGCAAGGTAAGATGAGCCGATATCGCTGTGACGGAGTAAACTGTGCAGCTCACCGAGTTTGCGTAGTTGCTCTTCGTTGTAATGGGCAAAGTCAGTATTCATATCGTCTCCCGTATCGTATTCCTGAACGTGCGACGGTAATCGTTAAACAAACTCTGGTAAAGACTTAAACGTCAGCCATACAGGCTGGCGTCGCCCGTCCCTGCATACTCTGACGAGGCGATAACGGTTTTTCTCCATCGTGACCAGCCAGTACCCATCGGAGACAGGGCGATCGAGAGTGAACAGTTTTAACCCGTAAAAACCCATCGAGGTAAACAGACGCCCTTCCCGCTCCCGGAAAGAGACCGTAAAGGACGGGAACAGAAGCCAGAATGCAGTGAAGAAAACATACCAGGTATACGGAACAGTCAGTTGTAGAATTTCATAGTTCCTGACGGTAGCTGTGACCAGGCCAAGGCTGAATACAGCAGCAATGCTGGCATATACTTTGAAAGACGCGCTATCGGAGTTTTTCCAGGTAATACCACTAATACAATGCACTTTGCTCATCGCCTTGCCTCAATGTAGTTGTCTGCGCACTTTCATCCGGGGAAGAATTTCTTTCTCCCACAGAGACCTTGCATTCCCATGCCCCCCCAGGAGTTGCATTGCACAAACCCTGTTAAACACGGTTACTTCTTTCCTGATTGCCTGGGTTTGGCTGTCTGTGAGCTCAATGCATTCCGGTACCAGCTGCATAACACCGTTCATCATTTCGGCCTTTATGAGGCCTGGACCGTCTTTAGGGTCGGCCTCACAGGATTCCTTTACATTAAACCCGAATGAACAAAGAAGCTGGCCCTGTGCCTTAGGCCCCATCTGGACCCCCCGGCTATCGACGGTAAAGCGGACGATCGCGTAATCCCCTCCCTGATCGCTGGTTATGTTTCTTACCAGCATGCTGACCGGAGTCATATGAAGCCAGCTGTAGATACCCAAAACAATTTCTTCTTTTAAAATCATATTCAATTTTGGATTGGCCCCTATATTTCCATACACTTTTTATCACTTAACCTATTACTGGTTCGCCGCCGCAGATATTCCCGTGGCGAACGATACCCCAGTGCACTGTGCGGATGCCATTCGTTGTAATGTTCGAAGGCCTCCGCAAGGTTCTTTACCGCTGTTAACCCGTCAGGTTTTGGCATGATGCTGATGTAATCGCGCTTCATCGTTTTCACGAAGCTCTCTGCCATCCCGTTGCTTTCCGGGCTACGTACCGCCGTATGTTCAGGCTCCAGTCCTACCATTCTGGCGAACTGACGCGTCTGATAAGAACGGTAGGCTGAACCGTAGTCTGTCAGCCGCTCAACTGGGGATGTCGGCAGGCTGTTACCGAAACGACGCTCCACGGCACCCAGCATGACGTCCTGCACGGTTTCACTGTCATATCCACCGTTACTGGCCGCCCAGTAAAGTGCCTCGCGATCGCAACAGTCCAGCGCGAACGTGACCCGCAGTTTTTTACCGTTATCACAGCTGAACTCGAAGCCGTCAGAGCACCACCGCTGGTTACTTTCTACAACGGCCACTTTCCCTGTATGCGCCCGCTTCGATGGCGGTATTTCCGGTTTACGCTCAAGCAGCAGCGCATTCTGACGCATGATGCGGTATACACGTTTGGCATTGATCACCGCCATGTCGTCAGTTTCTGATTGTCTGCGCAGCAGTGCCCATACCCGACGATAACCATAGGTGGGCAGATCGCCGATAACGGTATGGATACGTGCCAGCGCTTCAGTATCATCAGGCTTGCGCTTGCGTCGGCGATCCTGCCAGTTCTTCGACCTACTGACTATGGCATGCAGTTGCGCACGTGAGATCCGAAGGCAACGACTGACGAGGCCTATTCGCCATCCTCCGGCAACAAGGGCACGTGCGCTATCCACTTTTTTTGTCGGCCATATTCAACGGCTTCTTTCAGCAGCTCGTTTTCCATGGTTTTCTTGCCCAACAGGCGCTGCAGCTCTTTAATCTGCTTCATCGCAGATGCCAGCTCCGACGCGGGTACAACCTGTTCACCCGCGGCAACCGCAGTGAGACTGCCTTCCTGATATTGCTTACGCCACAGGAACAGCTGACTGGCAGCAACACCATGCTGACGGGCGACCAGCGACACGGTCATTCCGGGTTCAAAGCTCTGCTGAACAATGGCGATTTTTTCCTGAACACTTCGCCGCCTGCGCTTCTCTGGACCTAAAACATCAATCATCCGGACTCCAACGACTGTAAGCGTTAAGTGAGCGCCGTATTGACGGTTATTTATCGGTAAGAACCACGTTCCATGGCAGCAGTTCGGCCACTTTGTTGCTGGGCCACTCCGGCAGTACGCTCAGGATATGGCGAAGGTAGGCTTCCGGATCGATACCATTCAGCCTGCACGTCCCGATCAGTCCGTACAGCAGGGCTCCGCGCTCACCACCGTGGTCGCTGCCGAAGAAGATAAAATTCTTTTTCCCAAGACAGACGGCACGAAGGGCTCGTTCGGCAGCGTTGTTATCAGGCTCTGCCAGGCCATCTTCACAGTCGTAGCACAGCGCATCCCACTGGTTCAGGACATAAGCGAACGCTTCGCCCAGACGGGACTTTTTCGACAGCGTCTCATTTTTTTCTACCAGCCATTCATGCAGCGATGCCAGCAGTGGTTTGCTTTGCGATTGTCTGGCTGCCAGACGCTCTTCTGTCGTGAGGCCGCGTATTTCTTCTTCTATCGCGTACAGCTCACCGATACGTTTCAGGGCTTCTTCTGCTGTCGCTGTGTGAGTGCTTATATAGACATCATGGATTTTTCGGCGGGCATGCGCCCAGCATGCGGCTTCTGTCAGCGGCCCTCCTTCACGTTCCGGACTGAACAACCGATCGTAGCCTGCGAAGGCATCCGCCTGCAGCACACCATGATAGTGGCGAAGGTGTTGCTGAGGATGTTTTCCCTGCCGGTCTGGCGAGAAGGCGAACCATGCCGCTGGCGGATCTGATGAACCTGCGCTTCTGTCGTCACGTACATACGTCCAGATACGCCCGGTTTTCGTCTTCTTTCTGCCCGGTGCAAGCACCGGAACCGGAGTGTCATCCGTATGCAGTTTGCGGCAGTCCATCACGTAGTGATAAAGGGCCTCATCCAGCGGGGCCATTAACCGGCAACATGCATCCACCCAGTTGGAGAGCAGAGCCCGGCTCAGATCCACGCCCTGACGGGCAAAGATTTCGCACTGGCGATACAGCGGCAGGTGTTCGCAGTATTTGGCCGTTAACACGCGGGCCAGCAGACCCGGCCCGGCGATACCCCGATCGATGGGACGTGATGGCGCAGGTGCTTCAACGATACAGTCACATCGGGTGCAGGCCTTTTTCACCCTGACCGTGCGGATCACTTTCAGGGCGCTGGAGACCAGTTCCAGCTGCTCCACGCTGACTTCGCTGAGGTACGCCATACCGCTGCCGCATTCCGGACAGCTGGTTTCCGCAGGATCCAGCCGATGTATCTCGCGGGGAAGGTGTGCCGGTAACGGGCGACGATGGCGGGACTGACGTAACTGGCGAGGTACCTGCGGATCGTCTTCCCGTCCGTTGTAGCGATCGCTTTGCTGCTCCTGCTGTTTCAGCAGGGCTTCGGCTTCTTCAACCTGTCGGCGAAGTTTTTCGGAGCGGGTACCGAACAACATTCGACGCAGTTTTTCTATCTGTGCCCGCAGATGCTCTATCTCGCGCTCTTCGTTCTCTATTTTCTCTTCTGCGCGGGCCAGTGCAGAACGCAGGAACGACTCAGTCTCTGCAACGAGACTGAGCTGACTGTCTTTCTGGCGAAGCGCGTCTTCCAGCGCAGCGATACGGGCGAGATAGTCGTGATTCATAACCGCTTTTATAATGCGGTTATGATTTTTTTACAACATTGTCAGTGCGTTAAGGCGGGATATTTTTGGCTGGCGCCAGTCCAGCTTATCAAGGAGCATGGCAAGTTGTGAGCGGGTGATCGCGATTTTGCCGTCGCGTACAGCAGGCCAGACGAACTGTCCCTCTTCCAGGCGTTTGATAAACAGGCACAGACCATCAGCATCAGCCCAGAGTATTTTCACGGTATCGCCACGGCGTCCCCGGAAGATAAACAGATGGCCGGAGAAGGGATCCTCATCCAGAACGTGGTGTATCTGTTCGCCCAGCCCGTTGAAGGATTTACGCATATCCGTGGCCCCGGCGACCAGCCAGATGCGGGTGCCTGACGGGAGGGATATCATTGTGTCCTCCCGGTCAGTTCGCGGATCAGCACAGTCAGCAACTCTGACGACGGGTTCTCCAGCGTCATTTTGCCGTGGCGGAACTCAACATGACAGGAAGTGGCGCTGGCGTGAGCGGAGGAGAACGTACACAGAGTGTCATTCTCTGCTGCGGGCAACGGGTCGTTGATAACGTCGACGGACAACAGAGTCGGAGAAGCCGGAAGAGATTGAGGTACCACCGGCCCCACGATAGTTGCAGGCATTCGACGAGAGATTCGCCCCTCTCTCTGCCAGAGGCGTAGCCACTTAAAAATGAGATTATTATCAACGCCATGTTCCCGCGCCAGTTGTGCGACGTTGGCATCTGGTCGTGAAGCCAGTTCGACCATCCGAAGTTTGAAGTCACTGGAATAGACGGTACTCGATTCAGTTCGCCAGTTGGCAGCATTTTCCATGAACAGAACTCCTTCTAAATTAGACGGAGCTCTAAGCTAGCGATCCCGGGACTGGAATCACAGGCGGCAGTGACTTGACGCTTACGGCATATTTCCGTTTCCATCAAAACGTCTCCGTTCGCCGTTAAAGAGCCTTACTACGGCAACGTGGCCACGGAGAAACTGCTTACACCCACTCAGGACACCAGGGACATCATTGCTGCCGCCACGGCCTCACAGTGCTGAGCTGATGATGGTTCTGGACGGGATCAACAACTCAGGGCTGGGTAAAGTATGGTTTGCCGGTAGAGGAATTGCCAGGAATGGCCGATGAAACGTGAGATGCCTTCATCGGCATATACCACCCGCAGGAAGGAGCTGCCGGTTGCCCGTTTCTGACCGGCGAAATGACAGACGGAACTTGCTGCCAGATCATACTTTACCGATCATGCAGATGACTTGTCTCAGGGGGGAACCATGACAAATATCATTCTGTGTGATGTAACTGCCAGCGTCAGCGAACTTAAAAACGATCCGGTGGCCAGCGCCGGTGCCGGCTGCGGCTACCCGGTCGCTATTATTGACAGCAACCGGCCTGTTTTTTTATTGTGTGCCCGCGGTTCTGTATGAAAAAATGCTCGATCTTCTGGACGAAAAAGACCTGGCGCAATTGATAACAGAACGTCAAAACCAATATATTTTGTGATCGGACAACGTGACAAACGACATCACAGTGGAGACACTGCTGACGAGGTGATCCCAAGGTCGTAAAACGGCCGGAACTGGTTACCGGCCGAACGAAGGACCGGCCTACGCGCAGCGGCGGCAACTGGCTTTAAAAATGCTGGCGGAAATTTAAAATTAAGCCGCATACCCTGCGAAATTTTGCAGATTTCACTCAACATGCATGCTTCGTTCATTTCCCAACAGAGCTCTCACCATCGCCTGTAATAGCAGTCCTGCTGCGTGATTACTCCGCTCAACGGGTCACCGGCGCCATGCCAATACCTGTTCGTGACAGGCATTGATGGAACTGCGATCCCAAACTAATAATGTAACGACGATGCAGGTGGGACCGTGGTCCCAGGCTGAAAACCTAAACGACGATACAGGTGGGACCGTGGTCCCAGGCTGGAAGCCTAAACGACGATGCAGGTGGGACCGTGGTCCCAGGCTGAAAACCTAAACGACGATGCAGGTGGGACCGTGGTCCCAGGCTGAAAACCTAAACGACGATACAGGTGGGACCGTGGTCCCAGGCTGAAAACCTAAACGACGATACAGGTGGGACCGTGGTCCCAGGCTGAAAACCTAAACGACGATGCAGGTGGGACCGTGGTCCCAGGCTGAAAACCTAAACGGCGATGCAGGTGGGACCGTGGTCCCAGGCTGAAAACCTAAACGACGATGCAGGTGGGACCGTGGTCCCAGGCTGAAAACCTAAACGGCGATGCAGGTGGGACCGTGGTCCCAGGCTGAAAACCTAAACGGCGATGCAGGTGGGACCGTGGTTCCAGGCTGAAAACCTAAACGACGATACAGGTGGGACCGTGGTCCCAGGCTGAAACCTATACGACGATACAGGTGGGACCGTGGCCCCAGGCTGAAAACCTAAACGACGATGCAGGTGGGACCGTGGTCCCATAGAGAGTATTCAGGCCAGTTATTTTTTTCTGGCCTGTGAGAAAGGAAATGAAGTAAAGGGAGATAACCGTAGACTAAAGCGTGTCCGCATCAAACTCCTAGTTTCTCAAGCTCCTTAAGAATGGCTTCTATTTTCTCTATACACTCCGCAGGAATGCGGGACCTATCCAGGTTAAGCACCATTTTATCGCCCTTGTACAATGCTGTTGCCCCTGGAGCAAACTGATGACGTGAGCTCAGATTAACTCTTGATGCGGAAGATTGTTTCAGTACGGATGTTAAAAGACTAATGACCTCTTCAGCTTCGAAGATTAGTCCCGCTTTCTTCTGATCGTGGAGAGTCTCAGCCTGCTGCTTCAGTAATTCTTCTTTATCTGCAAAAGCCTTCTGAAGGGCTTCACCTGACCGGGCAGACAGTTCTCCAGGATGTGCAAACAGGGCAACAACGGATTTAGGCAGTTTGGCCGTATTGATACAGCGGGTAATGATCTTACGAGAGATGTTTTCCGCATCGGCAAGTGCAGAAATATTTCCAGCAAACTCATTCTGCAGCCGGCTTGTATAACGCAGACCACGTTCATAAGCACTCGTCGGCCGATAATCGTTACCCAGTCGGGACAATGCTGCCATCTGCTCATCGTCCAGTTCACCAACCAGAATGCGATAATCACTTTCCGTCAGGATTGCGGCTTTACGGCGACGGCTGCCGTCTGCAATTTCAATGACATCGGAAACCCGGCGGCCGAAAGCTGGAGTCTGCTGACCAGTCAGTAAAAATGAAGGAATGAGATCATCCAGGGCATCTTCGGTAAGTAGTTCCTGATCGCGCTCATTGCCTGACCATACGCGTGAAGCGCTCTCAACAGAGTCTCCCCGGAGCACTTCAAGGGTAAATTTTACTTCCCGTCCACATACCGGAAGAGAGATGGCATTACCGCGGGCCATAGCACCCACGCGCGCAATTAATGAATCCACCATCGGCGCAGCCGGCGCCGGTGATGAGGTATCTTCAGTCGATTGAGTATGTGTGGTATGTCTTGGAATGACAGGGGCACGCTTCATTATCTAATCTCCCAGCGTGGTTTAATCAGACGATCAAAAATCTCATCGCAAACAGGCTCCCAGATAGAGAGGGCATTACGCCAGGCACCTGTTGAAGAACGTTGATCGATAGCCTGTTCAAAAACGGTTCTCATACGGATCTGACCTTTACCGACTTCATCCGTTTCGCGCACAACATTTTTAAGGACCATGCTTCCCCAGGCATCCCGAATTTGTTCTTCCATCCACGGGGACTGCGAGCCGTTATTATTACTGTATTTGGTAAGCAGAATACGGACATCTGGCTCGAAGCCTTTAAGATCCACGTTCTTAAGCAGGTCACGAAGCATATCGAAAAACTGCAGTGCGGAGGTGTAGTCGAACAGCTCTGCCGGAGTAGGGACAATCAATACATCAGCAGCGCATACAACATTTATCGTACCGATACCAAGGTTGGGTGCACTGTCGATAACAATCACGTCATAATCATGAGCGACCGTTTCAATGGCCAGACGGAGCATCAGGTGCGGGTCAGCAGGTAATTTGCCTTCGTCAAATTTCCCCATCAGCTCAGTTTCAATGCGGTGCAGTGCCAGACAGGACGGGATGATATCAAGGCCAGGCCAGCAGGTGGGCTTTATAGCGTAGCTGGCATCATCCTTTTCCCCAAGATAAAAGGGCAGGAGAGTGTCCTCAGCATGAATATGAAGATCGGGCACCCATCCGTGATACATAGAAGCCGTTCCCTGTGGGTCATTGCCTTCAACGAGAAGAACACGGAGTCCTTTCAGGGCTAGGTCCTGAGCTAGGTGAACAGAAACGGAGGTTTTGTAAACCCCCCCTTTATGAGCCGCAACCCCGATCACCGGAGGGAAAGCATCTTCTGCACGCCGCAGTCGGGTACCGAACACATCCCGCATATGATTGATTTGTTCGATGGTATAACCAACACGTTGTTCAACTCTGCCACGGGTTTCCATATCAGGGTGAGGTAACCGGCCGGCTTTCTCTGCATCCCTGATTGCCTGAGAAGAAACGCCAACCAGATCCGCCGCTTCACCAATTCTCCAGCGGCGGGTGATCTTCCTTGCTTCCGGACTGTCGTCATTAAACTGCGCAATGGCGATAGCCTTCGTCATCTCATGTCCAGCAGTAATGCACTGGTTAAGTATATCCATCAGTCCCATTCTGAGCATCCTTTAATCATCACTTTGCATCATTTTATTAAATCTTGGGATTATTTGCAAAGCAACAATAAAATCGCAAAGTCATCTGAAAATTGCAAAGCTGACTGTAATGAAAGCTGTAAACCGGAGAAGAGAGGCTCAATCACATACCGCAGTCAATATTTCTCACTGCCGCTCGCCGCAGTAAGCGATCTCACGCAGTGAGGAAGTGGAAAAGCACAGAGACTGCACAAAGCACGAACGCTACGATGCCGGATACTTCTCCGGATTAGTCTATCTTCATGAAGTTGACTGTGATATGTGAAAAATTGACTATGGTATGAAACTAAAAGCCGAGGGCTGGTCAACAACAAAAGAAGATTCTACATATCGCAGTCAATATTTAATGTTAAATCAGGGAGAGTTACTCATGCGGCATTCAGATTACCCTTGCAGAACCCTGAATGTGGTGGGGTAGATCTGGCTGGGGATTAACGTTATTCATTGCTTCGATCCAGTAATTGATCCCAAAGAGATCATATTGAGATCCTAAAGAGATCCCCGGATCGCTGCAGCAGGCGCTGTAACTGGCTTGAACGTCATACTGGATCGACTGTGGAATGTAAAAAGTTGACTGCTGTATGCGAAATCTAATACTGTGATATGCAACGGTATTTACTGAGGTATGTATATCCGTTGACTGCGATACGTATAACGACATTCTTTTGTGGATAACCGTTGAGGATCAAGATGACGAGCGAAAATAACAGCTTACCTCTCAATCTTCAGGAAGTGGACAAGACAACCGGCGAAGTTGTTAAGCTGGATGTCAACAGTACCAGTACTGTGCAGCCGGTAGCGCTCATGAGGCTCGGTCTCTTCGTTCCAACCCTGAAATCAACCTCCAGGAGTAAGGCAAACCGTAAAAACGTCACAGATGCCACTGAGGAGCTCGTACAGCTGTCCATCGCCAAAAGCGAAGGGTACACCGACGTTAAGATCACCGGTTCGCGTCTTGATATGGACACGGATTTTAAAGTCTGGCTCGGGATCATTCGCTCGATGTCTGAGTATGGGGTAAAAAGTGACACTCTGGAGCTGTCGTTCGTTGAATTCGTTAAGATGTGTGGATTTGACTCACGGCGCTCAAACAAGAAAATGCGGGATCGCATCAGCAATTCCCTGTTTAAACTCGCCTCGGTTACCCTGAAGTTCCAGAGCGAGACCAAAGGATGGACCACCCATCTGGTGCAGTCAGCCTATTATGACATCAACGAGGATATCGTGGAGATCAAGGCTGAACCCAAGCTCTTTGAGCTTTACCATATGGACAGGCGGGTCCTGCTTCGGCTGAAAGCCATTGACGCCCTGCAGCGGAAGGAATCTGCCCAGGCGCTGTATACCTACATCGAGAGCCTTCCCCAGAATCCCGCACCTATCTCCATGAAACGTATGCGGGACCGGCTGAATCTTACCTCAAATGTCTATACGCAGAACCACACGGTCCGAAAGGCTATGGAGCAACTTCGGGATATCGGCTATCTGGATTACACCGAGTTTAAACGTGGCCGGGCGACTTACTTTAGCGTTCATTATCGCAATCCCAAACTCATCAGCGGGACGGTGAAGGTACCGCGCAAGGAGGAAGAAGAGAAGGCGCCGGAGCAGAATTATGACGAAGTCATCAAGGCACTGAAGGCTGCAGGCATCGATCCGCAGAAACTTGCTGAAGCGCTATCGGCGATGAAGCCGGAAAATTGACTGCGATATGCATTACCATGACTGCCGTATGCATACGCAATTAGTTATTGACTGTGAGGTGCATCACGCATACTACAGTCAATATTCGCTCTCCTTCCTGCAGGTAAAGATCGGACAATATTGACTGCGGTATGTCATTTATGGCCAGAATATGCTGATATTGACTGAAGCATGCAAGTTTGACGAGGGTGTTACCCGACCAATTGAGAGCTCTCCACGTGACTGCATCCCGCAGTCAATATTTCAGTAAATCCCCGGTGCGCACTGAATGAAGCCACTCAGCAGAGCGTTGATTCCGGCATTGCCATACAAGAGCTGCTAAAACCAGTCCTCCGAAGTTCGTTAATCCTATCGTACCCTCAGCCAGCTTCGCACTGATATCTGCAATCATGAAGAGGAAACCTGATGGCTGTCAGAAATGGCCCGGGACGCAGTCACCGACGATATACTGAATAACGACCTGGCTTACCCGGTTGGAAAGGCCCTCAGGTATATCCCCTGTAACTTGCTGATATCCGGATCGCAGTAAGTTTTATTGTCTGCGGTATGAAGATGTCAGCTGGTCACCAGAGGACCGGGGCTCCTTAATACGAATGATGTCATGGTGCAATGAGAAGGTGAGGGGACACGGGATGCGGTATGAATATTTCTCTCCAGACCCGGACGGAATGATGCCTGGGTCATACTGGATAAGCGTAACGCTTCTGCAGCCGGCACGGTGAGAGACTCAGAAGCGACTGACTGACTCTGCCTCGTCTGGAATGCGTTTGTCTTTATCTCCTTCACTAAGTGGCAAAGCCCCGGCCGCCTGCCCGACAATCTCAGCCGGCCGGTGGCAGGGAGCGAAGGATCTCCGCGGCATCTCGACCGTCAGCGGTAAAGGGAACGGCCAGGGTGGCAGCCATGTCCAGCGCAAATACCCGGGTATAGACTTCCATCGAGCGCGGATCCTTATGCCCGGCCAGCGCCTGGATGACCTTCCTAAGCTGCCGGTGATAAAGCATGTGCATGATATAGCTGTGCCGGAAGGTATGCGGCGTCACGGCGATCGAAAAATGCACGCCATCAGCTTCAGTCCGCTTCACCGCCTGTTTCAGCCAGTTGCGCATTGTCTCATCCGTGACCGGCCATAACGGCTCCCGCCGGCGGGGCGGGTGGTGACCATCCAGCTTTCCATCTGACGCACAAAACTGCCATCCGTCAGCGGCACCAGGCGCACTTCATCTTTTGGCGGCCGCCCGCGGCGCGCCCGCACTTTCTCCGAAAGCACCTTAACAAAAGGGCGCAGACCATCCAGGTCGAAGGATTCCGGGGTGAGCGTCCGGGCTTCACCGATACGGCTCCCGGTATTCCACATGGTGGCGAACAACATGTGGTGACGCTGGTCCGGCATATACCAGAGGAGGGCGCTCACTTCCGGCGCCAGGAGGTAAGCCGGCGTGGCACCTGTTGAGGTGGCCATCCGCCGGAGTGCCACAGCGGTCGCAAAATCAACGCCCGGGGCGGATCGGCAGCAGGGAGACGCGATCTGGTGAATTCTGCAGGGGAATGATGCTGTTCATGAGTTATTTTTCACGTAGCGCACAACGGGTTTGGATACAGCTATTCTGGCCTGAAGCGGCTGATCCTGCCATGACAATAAATCGCAGCGCGCGGATCCTTTTGTTGTCTTATCCCACATTATTGCGGGTAAAACCAAATGCGTAAAGGATCCTTTTGCGGTTAAGATCTATGTTTAAGCCAGTTATGACGCGGCCTGCAGGCACTTTCGTCGTTTTTGGGAGAAATGGGGTAATGCCAGGACAAACAGCTATGTTGACACTGGCATTAATGGAGACGAGAAACGGCTACCTTCCAGATGCGATCGGCAGGAATGATCTTTAACATGTTCCGTCTGTGGTTGTGTAAGGGCAGCCAGTACGGCAGTGACGACTGGCACCGCTTCTGCGGGCCAATAACCTGGCACCGAGCTTGAGCCGGCGTGGCAACTGCCAGGATAATGCGGTGGCCGAATTGTTCTTCAGTTCACTGAAAAAAGAACGCATTAGTAAGAGAACATACCAAACCGGGATCTGGCCCGGGCGGATGTCTTCGATTACATTGAAGTGTTCTACAATCGGACCTGGCGCCACAGTCATCCCGGCGGCGTCAGTCCGGAGGCCTTCGAACAGGCCTCGTCGTGAGGACAGAATTTGTCTACAGGCATGGGGTCAGTCCATAGTTACATCTAATGTATCCTATGAACCGAGCGTATTTTCCCCATTAAGGGAAGTATCTTTTTTTGAAATTCCCGTAAAACGGGAATGATAAGATAGAAAAGTTACTTTTGTAGTTGAGCATTTGCATTAAGACGCATGCACGTTAGAACCGCGTCAGATGGGACCCCTGGATTTCGGGCCAGTATGACGGACAAGAGGAAAAGACCTAAGCGAAGGCAAGCGGCAGGATCAATAATAATTTTATGTATAAAATTAATGTCTCTCTCGTCTTTGTTGATAGCTACAACTCCCCCCTCCATCATTGCTGTGGATTTACCATCAAAAGTAACTTTTACGTTTTTGTAGACTTGCTTATTATGGTGCTTTGTTTTTTTATGTTTCAGAACAGCCTCATGAGTAAGGCGAAGAAACGCCATACACAAGGTGATCACTTCATCATCACTCAGCTTTGTTGAAAAGGCCTTTTGACCAGTCCAGTCAAAACTTCCCGGCTTCGATACTAAAGGCCCCGCAAGGATAAGATTCACACTGCCATTTGTCTCAGAAAAATTGAGCTCAAGTGCTGTCTTACCGGAATTAAATACCTTTTCATTTCGGTAAGGTTGATGCTGTGGTACATCGTTATTTATATTTTCCACCAAATATGTCCTTCACCTTCGTTGATTAAATTCTTCACCAGACCAATGTAGGTATACCCTCTAGGTTGCTTCATCGCAAAAATATAAGCACTGGTCTCCAGCATTAGATAGTCTCCCGAGGGAGCACCAGGAGGAACCTCTGTAGAGCTAAAGCTTTTAGTGTGCTCCTTTTTAACTTTGACCCTGGCCCAAATTCAGTGCAGTGCTAAATCAGAGAGCTTCGTCTTTCCGGAGACTTCGGATGAATTCAGCCGGAGTCATGTCATTTAATGATGAATGCGTTCTCTCATGATTATATTCCCTGCGCCAGTTGTCGAGTTTGTCCTGCGCATCTTCCAGCGACAGGAACCAGTGAATGTTCAGGCATTCATCCCGCAAACTGCCGTTAAATGATTCAATAAACGGGTTATCCGTTGGTTTTCCGGGGCGGGAGAAGTCCATTGTAACACCGTGCTCATACGCCCATTTATCCAGACTTTTCGAGATAAACTCGCTGCCGTTATCTGTCTGAATACGTACCGGCAGGCGCTTGCCCGGCACCCGCAACCTTTCCATCACACCGACCACATCCTCACCTTTCAGCGACTTTCCGGCATGGATCGCCACACACTCCCGACTAAAATTATCCACTACAGTCAGCGCCCGGAAACGTCGTCCGTTAAACAGGTTATCCGACACGAAATCCATACTCCAGCACTGATCGACTCCGCTCAGGACCGGACGTTGCTGACGATGTGCTGCACTGACATGCCTGCGGGGGCGCTTTCTGCGCAGGTTGAGGCCTTCCAGACAGTAAATCCGGTGTGTTTTCTTGTGGTTAACAGGCCAGCCTTCCCGCCGCAGCTGAATATGAATACGCGGGCAACCGTAGCGGATCCGGGTTTCCGCTATTTCCCGGATACGCAGGGTTATCGCCCGATCATCCCGCCAGCTCTGCCAGTGGTAAACGGTTCTGCTCTGCATCAGCAGTTCGCATCCCCGCCGGACACTGATACGGTAAGCCTCCCGCAGAAAATGCACCGCCTGACGCTTCTGAGCCGGCCTCAGAACAGTACCTCCTGCAGCATCTCCTTGTCCAGACTCAGGTCTGCCACCAGTTTCTTCAGCCGCTGATTTTCATCCTCCAGTTGCCGCAGACGCCGCAGTTCGGTCACGCCCATGCCGCCAAACTTTTTCTTCCAGTTAATGGGATGGACTACCTCCTCCCGCTGCGGTTAACTGTACGAAATGTGCTCACCAGGAGACTCACCATGAATATCGTATTTCTGGGTATTGATCTGGCTAAAAATGTTTTTCAGCTCTGTGGGTTAAACCAGGCCGGCAAACCGGTTTATACGAAACGAACTGGCCGAAAAGAATTGCTCCAGACGCTGGCAAATATTCCTGCATGTCTGATTGGGATCGAAGTGTCCACCGGGGCATTTTACTGGCAGCGTGAGTTTGAGAAACTGGGGCACAAAGTAAAGGTCATCAGTCCTCAGTATGTAAAACCCTTTGTCCGCGGGCAAAAAAATGATGGTAATGATGCACAGGCCATCGCAGTGGCTCTGATGCAACCGACAATGCAGTTCGTGCCACCAAAAAGCCCCGAACAGCAGGATATCCAGGCTTTACACCGGGCAAGGCAGCGTATTGTCAATCACCGCACTGCTACAGTTTGTCAAATAAGAGGGCTGTTACTTGACCGGGGGATCCCCATTGGCAGTGCTGTCTCCAGAGTTCGCCGGGCTATTCCTCTTATCCTTGAAGATGCAGAAAACGGTCTAAGTTCCCGTATGCGCAGAACAATTGCCGAGCTCTATGAGCTCTTTAACGATCTCGGGCGTCGGATCCATTTTTTTGATAAGGAAATTGAAACAGTATTCAGGCAATCAGAAGCCTGTCAGCGTATCGCCAGAGTTAAAGGCATTGGCCCTAAAACGGCCACGGCCGTTGTTGCTGCTATTGGCAAAGAACTGAATTTAAGAATGGCCGCCACTTTGCTGCATGGCTGGGTCTGGTTCCACGCCAGCATTCGCGTGGTGACAGACAGGTGCTGATGAATATGACGAAAAAAGGCGACAAGCATCTGCGGACACTTTTTATTCATGGTGCCCGCGCTGTCGTCAGGGTTGCCACGAATAACAATGATGGCCATATGAATCAGTGGGTTAACCAGTTAAAGGAACGGCGCGGATTTAATAAAACGACCGTGGCGGTCGCTAACAAAAACGCGCGAATAATCTGGTCGATGCTGAGAAATGAGACCGAGTATCAGGTAGTGTGAAATTAATCCCCTGCCAGAAAAAGTTGCAGCGTACTGAGAAATGGTGACAGGTTGCACCTGCACAATCGGAACCTGATTTTTATACTGGCCTCAGAGGCCGTCCAGTTGTTGAGGCGATTGTGTGCGAATTACCCATTTGGGCACAGATTTTCCTGATGCCGGATAGATGTAAGCAACAACCCAAAACCAGGTTCAGTACTTGCAAAACGGAGGTAGTCCATAGATATAAAAGGTGGCGTCGGAAATAGCGTGCTTACGGCAGAGCTCACGGGCAGAAACCCCGGCTTCAGCCTCGCGGAGGATACTGATGATCTGTTCGTCGGAAAAACGCTTCTTCATGGGGATGTCCTCATGTGGCTTATGAAGACATTACTAACATCGCGGTGTATTAATCAACGGGGAGCAGGTCAACGACGCTTCATGCTGCCGTTACAGCAGCATCAGCAAGTCAGCGAAGCCGGTTAATGTCCGTTTTAAAACACCCACCCGGGGTGAAATCAGCCCTATAGTGGTTGGCTACACAGGCCCGAAAGTCTTCGGAGAAGGCGGGGGGAAAGTTAAAAGCATGGCAAAAATCGCCGTCGTAGTCCGGTAGCGTCAGCGAACCGCCAGACATGGGTTATTTAACCGTCGAAGCGCGTAGTCGGGCTATGCCGCATGGCAGATCCTGCCGCAACGGCGTAGCCGGTGCTCAAAGTCGTGAAAGCGCATATTCCGCAATAGCGCTATCTAATACGCCAGTGCCGGATAAGCAGCACAATGATATATCCGTTGGTTTTCTCTGGCAGGCGATTTCCCCGGCAATGATTTTGCCAATTTCGTATACCGGCCAGGGCGTTTCCTGATGTCTGTTTTTGAAATATTTCAGTTCGCCATGGCTTTCGCTTTGCGACTGCAGGTCGCAGCAAAAGATATCCACCATAGTGAGCAACTCGCCGCTAATTTCCCGTTTGAATTCATTATCCGATCCGATCGCCGTAATATGGCTGCCGCGACTCACGTGCTCCGCCAGTAACACCGGCTCGATCGCCGGCGTTGTCGTGACAATAATATCAGCATCGCGACAGGCATCTTCTATCCTCTCGTATGCCCGTACCTGAGGGGCCACATCCTGCATCTCCTGCGCATATTCCACAGCATGGTCATCGTTGCGCGACCAGACATTAACCTGTTCAAGCGGAAATAGCAGTTTTAATGCTCTGACCTGCAACCGGGCCTGTTCCCCGGAACCGATGACGGCAACCCGTGTGCTGTCGGCGCGGGCCAGATATTTCGCGGCGATAAGGCCGGATAACGCCGTTCTGACGGCCGTCAGATAGCCATTATCAGCCAGAATGGCCTCCGCACGGCCCGTTTCAGCGTCGAACACGATCATCATCCCGCTCAGGCTGGGCAGACCATACGTATGATTATTAAAGAACCCGGTGCTGATTTTAACGGCGAAATTATGCGCGCCATGGATATAGGCGGTTTTAATATCAACTTCGCCGTGATATTGCGGAAAACTCATGGAAAGAATATCCGGCTGAATCACTTCGCCCTTGCCTAACGCGCGCATGGCAGATTCGATCACTGCCGCAGCATCCATATCGATGGCGACCGACCGGGAGATGGCTGCCTGATCAACAAGTTTCATTGCCCTACCTCATCCACATTCACTGCCCGTTGCCGTAAAGCCGGCAACGTCGCGGTGGCAATACTATTGCCGCTTAAAATCAGGACGACCTTACGGCCTTTGATGTCCGGACGATATTGCAATAGCGCCGCAAGACCCACCGCCGCCGCCCCTTCGACCAAAATTTTCTCTTTTTCGAACAGCAACAGCAGCGCGGCGGCGATATAATCGTCGCTCACCTGGAAATGCTGATCCATCACCTGTTTCACAGCCGGCAACGTCCAGCGGTTATCCATGCCAATGCCGCCGCCCAGCGAATCTGCCACGCTGGCGACCTCTTCAACCATCACCGGTTTGCCCGCCTTCAGGCTTTCCCACATCGCCGCGCCCTGCGCCAGGCTCACGCCGACGATATGGGTTTGTGGAGCAAGGTGTTTCATCGCCAGACCGATGCCACCAAGCAATCCGCCGCCGGAAAGTCCGCTAAAGATATAATCAATGTCGTTGAGCTGTTCATTCAGTTCAAAGGCGATGGTTCCCTGTCCGGCAATAATCGACGGATGATCAAAGGGCGGAATTTCTATCATGCCGAATTCCGCCACCGCGCGTTTCACTTCGGCCATCGCATCATCCTGGCTGGCGCCAACACGCACTACCCGGCTGCCTTCCAGTTCGATATTGCGGACTTTATTTTCCGGCACCAGAGAAGAAAGATAGACCGTCGCCGGGATCCCCAGCTTTTTCGCCACATAAGAAACGGCTCGCCCGTGGTTGCCAGTCGACGCGGTGACCACGCCATTGCGCCTGATCCGTTGCTCATTTTTTTGCAGCTCGCCGAGAATCGTATTGGCGGCGCCGCGAATTTTAAACGCCCCCGTCGGCTGAAATTGTTCGCATTTCAGATAAATTTGCGCAGAAAACAGATCGGATAAACTGCGGGAATAGATCAACGGGGTGGCCAGCGCCAGAGGATAAATACGTTCCCGGGCAGCATAAAACTCCGCGATATCAATGTCTGAAGAGACGTTATTTGCCATATCAACTCCCGTCGGCAATCACGCCGACGCTATACGAATTAAGCTAAGAGAAAAAACGGCCATTTGCAACAGCGTTTTTTGTCCACGCCAAAAATTACAATACCATCGACAGGAAGCGCTGGAGTTCAGGCGTCGATGGATGATTAAATAACATTTCCGGGCTACCCATCTCATGTACTTTACCGCTATACATAAACACGACTTTATCGCTAATTTTTCTGGCAAAGGCCATTTCATGGGTAACCATGATAATCGTCATCCCTTCTTTGGCTAATGCTTCAATCACTAATAACACCTCGTTAACTAATTGGGGATCGAGGGCGGAGGTGATTTCATCACATAATAAAATTTCCGGGTTTATCGCTAACGCGCGGGCAATGGCGACACGTTGTTTTTGCCCGCCAGATAATTGATCGGGATATTCATCAAACTTATCCGCGAGGCTCACCCGTTGTAGTAGCCGTAAAGCTTGCTCTTGCGCTTTTTCTTTCGTCAGATAATTCGTCAGGCGCGGGGCCAGCATAATGTTTTCGGCGACGGTCAAATGCGGGAATAAATTAAAATTCTGAAAAATCATCCCGACGTTACTGCGTAATTGCTGCAAAGCCCGTTTATTGCTGCAGTCCACCAGTTCGCTTTCTACCCGCAGTTCGCCGGACTGATAACTCTCCAGGCCATTGATGCACCGTAGTAAAGTACTCTTCCCGGAGCCGCTCTGCCCGATGATGCTGACAATTTCACCGCGCGCAATCTGCAGATCCACGCCGTTAAGCACATGATTCTGGCCGAAATGTTTATGTAAGTTGCGAATATCGACAATAGAGAATTTATTTTCCTGCTGATTCGCCGCCATTTGCATAATATCCTCATATTGAAAATAATTAACTTACTCAGAAAGTTACCGCGATGGTTAGCGTGCGGATATTATTCATTTAGAAATTGCTGTAACCGTTCGCTTTGCGGGCGATTGAATAGGTCATCCGGCGTTCCCTGTTCCAGAATATTGCCATGGCAAAAAAAACAGACTCGATCGGCAAACTCTTTCACGAACCCCATCTGATGCGTCACCATAATCATCGTCAACTTATGTTGTTCGCCTAATTGCCGAATGACATTCAGCACTTCGTTGCATAATTCCGGGTCCAGCGCCGATGTCACTTCGTCAAACAACATGATTTTCGGGCGCATGACCAGCGCCCGGGCGATCGCCACCCGTTGCTGTTGCCCGCCGGAAAGCTGCGAAGGATACAAATCGGCTTTACCCATCAACCCGACCATTTGCAGCAAACTGACGGCGCGTTCTTCCGCTTCCGCTTTCGATAAGCCCAACGCTTTGATCGGCGCTTCGATGACGTTTTTCATAACGGTCATATGCGGAAACAGATTGAAGCTCTGAAACACCATGCCGATCTTTTTTCTTATCTGCCGAATATGCTTTTCCGGCGCGGTCACCAGTTGCCCATTTTTGTGGATATGCGTCAGTAACTCCCCCTCCACCTCAATGGTTCCGGAGTTTATTTTTTCCAGGGTCATCAAGGCGCGCAATACGGTGGATTTCCCCGAACCGCTGGGGCCAATAATCGCCAGTTTTTCCGCCGGGGCAACCGCCAGATTGAGATCGTTTAATACCCGCAGGTCGCCAAAATATTTATCGACATGATTAAAGCGAACTAACGGTTGGCTGTCTGGTTTTTGTGCAACATTCATCGTTACGCTCCGCTTTATGGTAAGGCGACTTTCTTTTCTATCTTATTAAAAAGAATGGCCAGCACGATGCTAATGGTCAGGAAGAAGCACCCCACCAGGGTTATCGGTTCGAGGTAACGGAAATTCTCTGAACCAATGTTTTTTGCTTCTTGCATAATTTCCACAACGGTTATTGCTGATAACACCGGGGTATCTTTAAACATCGCAATAAAATAGTTACCCAGCGCCGGCACTACCGGCCTGATAACTTGCGGGAAAATGATATCCAGATAGGCGGCTCGCCCCGGGATATTCAGCGCTTTAATCGCTTCCCATTGCCCGGTCGGGATGCCATTAAATCCTGAACGATAGACCTCGGCGGTATAACAGGCATAATGCAGCCCGATACCGATGATCCCAGCCTGGGTTGCCGAAATATTCAGGCCATAGTTAGGCAGAACATAGAATATAAAGTAAACCTGAATTAATAAGGGCGTACTACGAATAAACTCAATCACCCCGGTCGCCGGGAATGCCAGCCAGCGGTAAGCGCTACGCCGCGCCATCGCCAGAAATAACCCCAGCACTAACGCGATGACATAGCCGATGAGGGTGATATAAATTGTCTTGATCGACGCCTGCATCATCAGCGGGAAAATTTCCCATGTGTATTGCCAGTCAAAAAAGTTCATGCCGCCTTCCTCTTTTTACGCCCGGGCTGAAACCGCCGGTCAACCAGGCGCATCACCGCCACCAGTATTTGCGCCATGACAAAATAGAACAGCAGCGTCAGCCCCATAATTTGCAGCGTATTGCCGGTGAGCTGATCGAGTTGCCCGGCGCGAAAAGTGAGATCCGACAGGGTAATTAATGAAACCAACGAGGTATTTTTTAACAGTTCGATAAGAAGATTGGTCCCCGGCGGAATCGCATGGATGATAGCCTGCGGTAAAACGACATGGGTAAAGCACTGTAACGGAGAAATATTCAGCGATAATGCCGCCTCGGTCTGGCCTTTGGGGACCGCAAGAATCGCGCCGCGAAGAATTTCCGCGCCATAGGCGCCAATATGCAAGCCAAGACCAATAATAGCGACGACATACGGCGTCAACGTGATATTAAACGGCGGCAGCGGCAAAACATAAAACAGCCAGAACAGTTGGACCAGCAACGAGGTGCCGCGAAACAGTTCGATAAAGCCGATAGCCAGCCATTTCACTCCCGGCCACCGGGAGAGTTTGCCTAATGCCGCGACGAGCGCCACCACCACCGCCAGCAGCGATCCAAACACGGTGATTTGCAAAGTAACTAAGGTGCCATCCCATAGCAAAGGCAATAATTCATGCATAAACACACCCGCTGATTTCACTAAAATCATTATGCAATGGCTTCTGCGCATAATGATAAAACATCAAATGATAAGGAAGAGGTTGTTTCCCCCTCTTCCTTGCGCTATTGCGCCGCTGCGGCTGTCACGAGCCCTTACAAATTTCAGCGGCGGTTTTATGGGTGATGTTGCTTTTATCAAAGCCAAATGGCGCCACGGTCCGCAGGTGTTCTTCCGAACCCAACCATTTTTTCAATTCCGCATTCACCTTATCTCTTAATTCCTTATCCTGCGGACGGAATGCCAACGCGCCATAGCCGATGTGCGAAGGATCGTCCACAAAATCCGTGGTCGCCTCTACCGACGATCCGCCTTTTTTCGCGAGATCCTTCATGGTCAGCGCGGTACCTATCGCCGCATCAGCCCGGCCCGCCTTGACGGCCTGCAACTGCGCCGTGGTATTTGGCACCTGAATAATCTGATCATCAGCAATACCGCTGTCCCGGGCATATTTCAGCTCAACCGTACCGGCGGTCACCGCAAGACGCAGGTCGTGGTTTTTGGCAAAATCAGCATAACTATGCAGTTTCTTTGGATTGCCGGGTTTAACCAACAACGTATCGCCAAGCTGATATTGCGGGTCGGTGAACAGCACCTGTTTGCAACGTTCCGGAGTGATATACATCCCTGCCGCGATCACATCAAAGCGTCCGGCATGCAAGCCCGGAATCAACGCCCCCCATTCCGTGAGCACGGAATCGACTTTTTTGGCGCCGAGTTTTTTGAAAATGATCCTCGCGATTTCCGGAGACTCGCCAGTCACCTTTCCTGACGCATCCGCATAGGCGAATGGCTCTTCATTGGAATAACCGATGGAGATTTCGCCTGTCTTGTTTAGCTTGTCGAGGGCCGTATCTGCATGACAGGAAAAGTTGATGAATAAAGCCAGCGCCCCAATCCCCAAGGCGGTTCGTTGTGTTTTCTTAAGCCATTTTTTCATTTACCCGAGCCTCCAAAATGATGAGTGATTCTTGTGCTGATAAACCATAATCCGACAAAGAAAATTGTCATTGCCAATGTTGTTGATGAGAGCGTGTTTTATCCTTATCACACAAAACAAAGTATACCAAGCCAAAAAAAATTGCTACGTTGTACTAGTGCATATAAATAAACAAAGCTTGAGGATTGACAATGAAATCATGGGGTACGGCGCTCAGCAAAATTCGTCCTGGCGAGTTCAAATTTAAGGTGCTTGTCGACACCATCATCCATGAAATTGAGACCGGGAAGCTTGTCGATGGGCAACGCCTTCCCCCGCAAAGGAAAGTAGCGGATGATCTGAACATTGGTATTCAAACGATCACTAATGTTTATAAGGAATTAAAAAGACAGGGATTGATTCGTGGAGAAACCGGCAGAGGCAGTTTTGTCACCCGGCGGGCTACCGATAATGTCAATTACGACATATTGGATCAGCAACAGCAAACCATGCTGGACTTTTCCAATGCTTGTCTTATCCGCAATGCCGAGCAGGAAAAGGCATGGCGAGACACCTGCCTGCAACTGAGCCAGGAACAGTTTCAACCCTGGATTCATACGTTCAGGCCCATCGCCGGTCTTGAGCCTCACCGGCAAGCCGCCACCCAGTGGTTAAAGGAGAAAACCGGGCTTGATGTCGAAACCAAATCCCTACTCATCACCAACGGTTGCGCAGAAGCTATCGATCTGGCGCTGTCATCGCTGGCGGGGCCGAATGATCTTGTGCTGTGCGAAAGGCTTACCGATCATGGCGTTATCGGTATGTCGCAGGTGTTGGGATTTAAATTAAAGGGTTTGGAAATAGATGAACACGGCATTATTCCCGATCATTTTGAAGAGCTGTGCGACGACCAGAAAGTGACCGCTTTGGTCTGCACGCCAAACCTCAATAACCCCACCGGAGCGATTATGCCGGAGCACCGCCGGCGGCAAATTGCTGAAATTGCCGCACGTTACAATGTTTATATCATTGAAGACGATGTCTACGGCGCGCTATTAAGCCAGCAACAACGCCCGCGCCCCATCGCCACCTGGGCGCCTGATCTCACTTTTTATTGCACCAGCTTCACCAAAACGGTCCTTACCGGATTACGCATTGGCTACCTCGTCATGCCGCCGAAACTGGCCTTACGCACCGAAAGTATATTGCGCGTAACCAGCTGGATGGCCTCGCCGATACTGGCGGAAATCGCATCGCGTTGGGTAATGGATGGCACGGCAAACCATCTTATTGAAGGACAAAAGAAATTAATCAGTAAACGGCAGGCGCTGGTCAGGAAATATTTTGCTAAATATTTGTCAGGCGGCAGCCCTCAGGCATTGAGTTGCTGGATAAACATCCCCGAACACTGGCAGCCCGATCATCTCACGGCAGAACTACGCAAAAGACAGGTCGCCGTTTCGTCATCCTCGCCCTTTTCGGCCGATAAAACCGCCATCACTCATGCCATTCGGGTATGTATTGGTGCAGACTGCAGCGATGCGCAATTCGAGCAAGGGCTATTGACGATTTACGACTTGTTCAACCAATATCCGCAGATACAACCTGCCGACGTTGTATAATGACAATCATATTTTTTTCATATGAAAAACCATGACAAATAAAATGCACTAGTACAATGCAATTCATTGCCAATCATAAATATCCTATTGTCATGTTTACAGAGAAGGGAAACGCAATAAATGTTGTTCTCGACATTGCCGCTCCCGCTCTGTTCAACACTGACTATCTTGTGCGGCAAGCCATAGGTAATCAAATATAAGCATCTATCGTGCCAAAAAAACCGATAGTGCGGGATACGGCGCATTTTCGTGCCGCATAAAAAAGATTGTTGATGAACAGCAGGTTACTGAACCTCTACTCTGCCCTAAACGGCGACAGCAGAAAAACGGTCATCGTGTTACGACGGAGAAACGTCCGTCATGCACCTTAATGGGGCAGATGCTGGCGACAGACGTCGGGGTGAACGCTTACGGATTTTTCAAACGGCAGGTTATGCAGTACGACAAATAGCCTGACTATTAATTTAAGTAGTTGTTTATAAGAGAGATGACTATGACCGAGGCTAACATCCAGCTTCCCTTTACCCGCGAAGAATACCAGCGGCGCTTAGCCAAAACCCGTGCAGCTATGCAGGATAAGGGAATCGAATTACTGATCGTAACGGACCCATCGAACATGGCCTGGCTGACCGGTTATGACGGCTGGAGCTTCTACGTTCACCAGTGCGTGCTGTTGCCGCTGGAAGGCGACCCCTATTGGTACGGGCGGGGGCAGGATGTTAATGGTGCGAAACGCACCGTTTATATGCAGGAAGATCACCTGATTGGCTATCCCGATTTCTATGTTCAGTCGCCTGTCCGCCATCCCATGGATTATCTGTCCAAAGAGGTGATTGCGGCCCACGGCTGGGAGAAAATGACCATTGGCGTAGAAATGGATAACTACTATTTCAGCGCGAAAGCTTTTGCCTCTCTGCAAGCGCATCTTCCTGCAGCTCGCTTTGTGGATGCGACGGCGCTGGTAAACTGGCAACGGGCAGTGAAATCGGCACAGGAAATCGAATATATGCGGGTCGCCGCGCGTATTGTCGAAAGTATGCATACCCGGATTTATGAACGTATCGAGCCGGGCATGCGTAAATGCGACCTGGTGGCTGAAATTTATGATAGCGGTATCCGCGGCGTCGGCAATTTTGGCGGCGACTATCCGGCCATCGTCCCGCTATTGCCATCGGGAAAAGATGCCTCCGCACCTCATTTGACCTGGGATGATTCGCCGATCCTGAATAATACCAGCACCTTTTTCGAGATCGCCGGTTGTTATAAACGCTACCATTGCCCGATGTCGCGCACCATTTATCTTGGCAAGCCGCCGCAATTTTTCCTTGATGCGGAAAAAGCGGTTCTCGAAGGTACTGAATGCGCTCTCGACGTCGCCAGAGCTGGCAATACCACCGGGGATATCGCGCGGACATTCTTTTCCGTCTTAGAAAAATATGGCATTCATAAAGATAACCGTTGCGGTTATCCGATCGGCATCAGTTATCCTCCTGATTGGGGCGAACGGACCATGAGCTTACGTAGTGATGATCATACAGAACTTCAGCCAGGAATGACCTTCCATTTCATGACAGGACTGTGGATGGATAGCTGGGGTTTAGAAATTACTGAAAGTATTTTAATTACCGATACTGGTGTCGAAACTTTCTGCAATTATCCGCGTAAACTCTTTATTAAAGATTAATGGGTATTGACTATGTCAGCTAAAAATCCAATATCTTCGACCATCGACTTTGCTGCTGATGGTATTCATCACGGTTATTTAAAACTGCCTTATTCCTGTGACCAATCGGCCTGGGGTGCGATTATGATCCCCATCACCGTCATTAATCATGGTCAGGGGAAAACGGCCTTATTAACCGGTGCCAATCATGGCGATGAATATGAAGGACCGGTTGCATTAAGTAAACTTGCCAATACTATCGATATTCAGAATGTTAACGGCCGCATTATTATTGTGCCGTTCATGAATACACCGGCATTTTTGGCGGCAACCCGCACATCGCCGATTGATCATGGCAATATGAACCGCAGTTTCCCTGGCGTCCCTAACGGTACCGTCACACAAAAAATTGCTGATTATTTCCAGCATACTTTATTGCCGTTAGCCGATATCGTCATTGATATTCATTCCGGCGGTAAAACCCTCGATTTTCTGCCGTTTGCCGCCAGCCATATTCTGCAAGATAAAGCGCTGCAACAGGAAACCGAACAATTAGTTGCGGCGTTCTCGGCGCCCTATTCGTTGCAAATGCTGGAACTGGATTCCGTCGGTATGTTTGACACCGCCGTTGAAGACGCCGGGAAAATTTTTGTCACCACCGAACTTGGCGGCGGCGGCTCCAGTTCCGCGAAAACCGTCGCGATTGCGGAACGTGGGATTACCAATGTGCTTATCCGTGCGGGAATTCTGAATGGCGAATTACAATTATCGCCTACCGTATATTTGAAACAAGATGATAGCGCTTGTTTCATTACCAGCGAACATGACGGATTATTTGAGATTTGTCATGACCTTGGCGCCATGGTGAAGAAAGGTGATGTCGTGGCTCGTGTTCATGATATGAAACGTACCGGCGTTAAGCCAATCGAATATACAGCAAAATGCTCAGGGCTGGTAACCGGTAGGCATTTCCCCGGGGTGATCCACAGCGGCGATAATATGCTGGTTATTAGTGAAATCGTCAGCGCGTAAAAATTTACCCGATACTCATGTATTAGACTGTGATAAGGAGTCTATTATGCAAGATAATATTCATAAAGGAACCACCGCCATCTGGGGCGGCGAAGCCGAAGCCTTTGCCGAAGGCGCAATTTGCGTTCCGGTTTTCAACTCCGTTACCTTCAATTACGATGATATGGCCGAATGGTTCGACGTTGCCCTTGGCAAAAAAGCCGGCCATATTTATTCCCGGAATACTAACCCAACCGTTCGTCCCTTAGAGGAAAAAATTGCCCTGCTCGATGGCGGAGAAGATGCCACCAGTTTTTCTACCGGTATGGCTGCAATCAGCAACACCTTATTTTCCTTATTAAAAGCGCATGATCGTGTCGTAGCGATTAAAGATACTTACGGCGGCAGCAATAAAATTTTTATCGAATTCCTGCCACGGCAGAATATTGACGTAAGCCTGTGCGATACCACGGATTTTGATACCATTGAAAATGAAATTAAAAAAGGCTGTCAGGTTCTGTATCTAGAATCGCCGACTAACCCGACGTTAAAAATTGTCGATATCCAACGTCTGGCAAACGTCGCCCATGAACACGGGGGTATCGTTATCGTCGATAACACGTTCGCCACGCCTATCAATCAACGTCCGTTGACGTTGGGTGCGGATTTAGTGGTCTACAGCGCCACGAAATATCTGAATGGCCATTCGGATGTCATGGGCGGGCTGGTGGTCGGCAAAAAATCTCTGATCCGCACCATCTTTCATTATCGGGAAATTACCGGCGCCACGCTCCACGCCCATTCGGCCTATATGATCCTGCGCGGCATGAAAACGCTGGAATTACGTATGCAGAGACATAACGAAAACGGCATGAAGATCGCCAGCTGGCTGTCGGCGCATCCGAAAGTCGAACAGGTCTTTTATCCCGGACTGCCGACGCACCCGCATTATGATATCGCGAAAAAGCAGATGCACGGTTTTGGCGGGATGATGAGCTTCTCTCTTAAAGGGGGATTTCCCGCCGTGATTACCGTTCTGGAAAACATGAAGCTGGCTCATAAAGCCGCCAGTCTTGGCTCGGTTGGCACGCTGGTTGGCCCTCCCTGTACAACCAGTCACGTGGAATTAACGGCCGAGGAACGGGCTAACGCCGGCATTCCCGAGGGATTGATCCGCTATTCCGCCGGGATTGAAAATCTCGAAGACTTGATTGAGGATCTGCGCCAGGCACTGGATCGGGTTTAGTTTCCGGGAAAAACATGCCGAAGGGTAATTTCCTCAGTATCGGTAAAAAAACAAGGCCCATGGATGGGCCGGGCACAGGGCTAACAAGTACGCAACCTGAAGTATGATACTGGTCACTGTAATCAGGAGTCATCTTATGGAACCAGATTGTAAAATATCCATTATCACCTCGACACACATCGCCAACACAATTCTGCCTATTTTTTACGCGAAAGATGATAAAAGAGGCATATCGGCAAAACGCATATTAAAAGAAAAATACTCAGGAAAGGAAACCAGCGTGAATCAGTTGGTAGCCGTTGCGATTACCATAGAACCTGATAACGATCTATTGGCAAGCATTGCCGAATGCTTACATCAGTGGGCAGCAACGCATCAAGATCACACGATGCGAGCGTTAGATTTTAAAACCAAAATCATTTACTTATCTACTGCTGATATATTCAGACTTCTGTTAATGTCCAGGAAAATCTGCCTGTTTTAAACGTCAATGATGCCGGGATTGGTAAAGATGCTCAGGGTTCAGGGCTCCCGCCAATATATCCGCAAGGCGATCTACACGACTAACGCCATAGAATCACTCAACAGCGTGATCCGACAGGCGATAAAAAAGCGGAAAATATTCCCAACGGACGATTCAGTTCGGAAGGTGATTTACCTTGCGATAGGCTTTGTTGAATAAATCAGATTTCGGGTAAGTCTCCCCCGTAGCGGGTTGTGTTTTCAGGCAATACGCACGCTTTCAGGCATACCTGCTTTCGTCATTTTGTTCAGCGCTCGTACCAGGGCCAT
>OKVD01000147.1_pt1 | contig 47891 bp, 40 predicted proteins | sample 1606881 | NCBI WGS metagenome assembly OKVD01 (sample SAMN03281011, study PRJEB24777) | human gut metagenome | isolation source: fecal sample PR176 from 1 month old male Indian infant, caesarean delivered... | place: Singapore | collected 2006-01-13
ATGATCCGTCTGCGGGCCAGACGCGCCAAATCGGGTTCGGCCGTATCGTTCGTCATTCGTTCGCCCCGTTTCCGCATGATGTCCGGGCCGATCCCGGACAGACCCTCCGTCATACCCACATGCACCGAACGGGTCGAAAGACGATAATAAGGGCACCGGAAACGGAGAGGAACGCTACCGTAGCCCGGCATCGTCGGCGATGGAAAGGGCCGGTCCGGGGAAAGGATCCTCTGCATCCGAGGGCGACGGCATGGGGAGATCGTCCGTCGACCGGTCCGGCGTAGGCTGGGAGATGGTGAAACATGTGGTTCCATGATTGGATGAGACCGTCTCGTCACGGACCGTCACGGCCGTTGCGACACGCTTCACGAGGCTCGACCTGATCGCTTCGATACGGACCGGGGAAAGCATGCCGTTGGCCGTCAGACGGTGGGCCACCTCGTCGGGCCAATCCGCCAGAACGTCAAGATCGTACCTCGACCAATCCGCGATGAGACGCAGTTGACGCAACGCCGTAGGGGCCTTATAGGTCGAGTAGAACGGTTTCGTCCTGTAATCGGCGTTGTCCACCCTCAACTCGCCGGCCCATAGGCTCATCCCCGTATCGAACAACGGGGCGGGTCGCACCTCAAGGCTGTCCACTTTCCTGATCAGGCCGAAATTGTTGTAATGCCTGTCGATGTTACGGACCAGCCAGTCCACGAGAAGCCAATCGTCGGTCGCGTCGCTGACGGCTTTGCGCGCGCAACCCAGCGAGACCGCGTCCGACAGCCATTGATCCCGCATGCTCAGCCTGTTGTCACGCTTGATGGATCCCATGAGCTGCCATGCGGAGATCAGTTCCTCGTCACGGGAGAGCATCTCGTCGCACAGGCTGACGGGACGGTTGTTGTATTCCCCGAGCCGGTACTCCACGGCCCGGATGCCCAATCCGCGCGCGAGACGTGAGGCTATGAGCTCGTTGACGGGTTCCTGTCCGGTCCTGCCGCCCTTGACGAGGACCCTCACACCGGACGGGCCGATGGTCCAACGTTTGGGCAGGTCGCCGCCGGTGGACGCGTCCGGCACGCTGAGGCTGAACCCGTGGGACGAGGAGACAGGGGTGAGCAGCATTCGCCCGAACTCCTCGTCGAATGGATTGTCGAAGAAGTTGACGTCCTCCCAACGTACCGGGTCGGAAGCGTCCTTGACCCAATACTGGTCGGATAGGCTCAACCCGTACGACCGGTTCAGGAGATCCACCGTGGAACGCACCCCAAGGAGATCCAACGCGCGGCGGATGCCGTCCCGTGAGGAGGGGATGGCCCGCCGGCGCCACCACATGTCGACCCGTTTCGCGTAGACCGCGCTCTTGCCGTGCGTGGTCAATTCCAACGGAAGCCTCGTCCTGTCCAGGATCGTGCCGGTCCCGACGGCGCAGGCGCGACGTCGGTCGTAATCGAAGGAAAGCACCGGGCGACGTGCGCACATCAGAAGACGTTCGACACTCATCAAAACCACCTTCCCGCCCAACGGGCCACGACGGACACGACCACATCCTCATACTACCCGCCAAAACCCGGATCGGCCCCGCCCTACGGGAATCTCAGGCGTCCACAGGCAGGACGAACGGCGTAATAGACGTTGCGTCCATCCCCGCGGACCGACTTGTAGGGTTCCCTTCCTCCCGTCGTCCTCATGAAGTTCACGGCGTTGATCTCAAACACCTCCCCTGAACCAGTGCGGGCCTTGAACACGAACATCAGACGGCGGCCTTCCGTCATGAATCATTGATACTGGTTCCTTACCTTAATCCACCAGTCCGCCGGCAACTCGGGCACCGCGCCCTCGCGCTCGGCGAACGCCAGTGCGGCTAGCACGGTCGTCAGTCCGATGCCGAACTCACGATCGCCCTGGCGCATGAGGAACACGTAGTCCTCCGTGCAGTCGTCGCAGTCCATGTGGTCGATGATCCGTCTGCGGGCCAGACGCGCCAAATCGGGTTCGGCCGTATCGTTCGTCATTCGTTCGCCCCGTTTCCGCATGATGTCCGGGCCGATCCCGGACAGACCCTCCGTCATACCCACATGCACCGCAGACGCGGATAGGCGATAGAATGAAGAACTTGTTTCCGCGGGAGCTGTCACGCCGAAATCTTCGTAATGCCCACAGGCATCATCGCTTGAATCAGGAATCTCATCGTGAGCACGTCCAAGAGGAACGAGCTCAATCGACAACAGCTCAGATACCCAATGGCAGGATCGTGGTCAACGCGGCCCGCTGCTGGCCCTTCATCGAGGAGAGCCTCATATGCCAGTTCTTGGCCTTCTGCTGCATGTCACGGTCGAACACGTCCAGGTCCGGCAGGCTTTTCGCGAACAGGGCGATAAAGCCCTGATGATCCGTATCGGGCCAGTTCGCCTCCTGTTCGAGCTCACGTAGCCGCTGCTCCTTCTCCTCACGACGTTCGTCGCGGTTCTTCTCGCGCTGGTCCTGCAGCCTGCTGCGTTGGCGGATGCTGCTCTTCCTGTTGCGCAGGTCCGCTTCCGACTGGTCCATCGTCAACGGACGCCAGATATGACAGAACGCCATCATGCGTTTTCCCGCGACCAGGTCACGGATCCAACCGGCCTGCACGTCGGTGTCGGGCCATTGGTAGACCCAATACGTTCTCGCGACGCAGGAATCCAGGGTGATGTAGTCATGCTCCTTGGCTTCCTCGCACCAGGTCACCGTCGGATCATCCCTGTTGACGTGGACGCGATCGGCCGCATGCTCGGGATCCGCGACCGTGCGGATCAGATAGCGCAGGTCGTCCACATCGCACCAATGGATGCTGCCGCGTCGGGCGCCGCAATCCAGCAGGTCGGGCGCCATGGTCCGTTTGACGAGCTCGCCCAACGCGATGCCCACGCTCGCGCGTTCCGTCTTCGCGTGACGGTTCACGCCCGCAAGCCGGTCGGCCGACACGCTCGCGCTGATGTAGTTCACGTTCTGCAAAGGAGTGAGGATGTCGGGCATACGCCACAGGTCGGCCAGATCGTCACGGGCCCACTGCGGGGTCGACTCATCCCGCAGATACGCGGGTTCCGGGGGAGTGGGTCCCGGCAGGACGAAACTCGTCTCCTTCAGTTCGACGAACCCGTCCGTTTCGGACAGGTCCTTGAGCATCGTGTTCAACGCCATCGCACGGGAGGCCTTGCTCTCGTCGGATGACATCGTCCACTCCTCGACGTGCGCGGTCAACGTGGCGGTGGCCTGACGCTTGTCGGGATCCCACAGATAGCAGGCGCCCATGAACGGCGTGCCTATGACCTCCACGTCACGGCCCTCGATGGCCTGCGCCCGATCCTCGGCATGCCCATACAGGCCGAGCACGCCCAACGGGCGGCCCGCGGCGAGGGGACTGTAGGCCCAACGGTTCGTACCGTCCTTCAACCTGGCCCGCCATCGCATCCAGATCCACGTCCACGACAACAGGCTCAGCCCATGCACGCGCACCACGCCATACACGATGGACAGCCCGCCGACGATCATCAGCGGGCCGTTCAATCCCATGGCGCCTCCCGCGACCAGCAGGGCGACGCCCGTGACCGTGACGATTAGCTGCGCCTTGTCCAGGCCGAACAGCACGTTCGTGGCCGACAGTCGACTGAACGACGCGGCCGGGACCTTGGTCTTTTCCTGTGCATTCATGGGAATCCGACACCTCCAAAAAAATATGCGATCATGGCATGATCCGGACAAAAGGGAAACGGGCCGCGCCTAGGATTCCACGTGGAATCCCGAGGACGCGACCCGAATAATAAGGAGGAAATCAGGTCAGCCGACAGTCGGGCCTGACGGGCCGCCATGCGACGGCGTGGGGAAACCGACGCCGCCATCGCCTCCCCGGCCGCCCTGTGACCGGGACTGCGACGACGAACTGGAATCACCGCCCTGTCCGCCGTCCGCGCCACGGCCTCCCGTCCCTCCGGAAGCGGTGGCGTCGCCTCCCCGGCCTCCGGGCGCGCCGGGCATGGCTTGGGAAGGTGACGTGGAACCGGAACCGTCCCGTCCGCCGTCCGCGGCGGGAATCCCGGAAACGGGTTCGGGCTGCGGCATGCCGGACGTTCGGACATCGACCCCGTCCATATCGGACCGGTCCGCGTCATCGATGCCGGGAACACTATCCGGTGACGGCGCTTGGGAAGGCATGGTTGCCGGCAGACCATCCTCCGTACCGGTCCGCCCTGACGTGTCGGACGCGTCCGACTGGTTCCGGCCGGCTGCGTCCACGGTGGGTGAGGAGTCGGAATCCGAATGCTTGCCCTTGCCGTCGGATTTGTCGTCCTTGCCGCCCAGCATGTCGCCGATGGCTTCGCCCGCACCGGACGCGTCTCCCCTGAGCATGCCGCCGACCATGTCCGCCAGACCGGACGTGGCGCCGCCGACGCCCGACAGGCCCGCCGTGGCCGAAGCCACGATACCCGCCGTGACCTGGGCCGCGGTCTTGACGGCGCCGGGACCGACCTTGCCGCCACGCTCCTGCATCTCACCGGTCACGTTGGTGCCGATGAAACTCACCGCGGGCATGACGAGACGCGGACTGAAACAACACATGAACAACGTCGCCAAACCGATGAGGGTGGGAAAGAACGACGAGGAGAAGTTCGTATCGTTGTTCGCGACGTTGAGCAGTGCGCTGCCGACCATGAGGATCAACGCCGACAACGGTTTGACCAGCATCACGCCGGCCACCGCCTCGACCCATTTCAAAGCGGCCGGGCGGGTGATCCTCCAGCCGGACATCATGATCGGCAGCGGAGCCACGGCGGCCAGAAGAACCAGGCTCAGCAATCTGGCCGCGAGCATGCCCGACAACGCCAGGGATGCGAACCACACGAGGACATAGACGGCCAGCCGGATCAGCATGTCGGTCTGCGCGCCGTATTTCGTCGCGGTACCGACCAGATTCGACACGACACTGTCACTGAACTCGCCGGAAGCCGTGTCGCCGGACAACTGCACGTTCAGGATCTTCGCGCTGACCGTCCCGACGATGCCCTCCAACGTGATCATCACGCTCACGCTGACCGCGGTCAAAGGCCAGGCGAGCACGCACATCGCGAAACTCTTGACCGACTCGGCCACGCTGCCCTTGACCGCGGCATGCAGCGAGCCGATGATGCATATCGCCATGTTCACGAAACCCATGATCCAGCCGATACGGTTCGCGGCGGTGATCGCGATGTTCCACTGACTGTTCGACACCGTTCCCGCCGTGCCGGTGAACGCGCCCGTGATCATGCTGCTGGCCGCATTGTCCAAGGGTTTGAAAAGCCAGTCGATGAAATTGCTGAGAACGGTCTGGACTATCTCGGACATGCACGCCTCCCCGCGTCATCGCGGAAAGATGCCATGACCGTGGCACGGCCACGGCACCCATCGGATTGAAAGGACATCATCCCTCTCAGAACAGCGCCTGCGTCGCGAAGAACTTCACGATCGCCATGGAACTGCCTAGGATCATCGTCGCCAGAGCGCACCAGATGAATACGGTGCCGGAATACTGCTGCATCGGACCCGAATGGATCACCCTGCCCATGATCCATGCGATCGCGGCGCAGATCCAGGCGGCGATGGCGATATACAGGCTCATCGCCCACAATCCGCCGACCATGTTCTGCACAAGCTCCATGAACGGGAAGAAACTGAAGTTCGGGCTCACGTTCAGACTCGAGAGATCCGAATCGGTCAATCCGGCGGCGACGGTCAGGAAACCGTTCGCCGTTGTCAGGGAAGAGACAGCGGCGACGGCCGTAATATGGTGAAACATGATTCACACTCCTTTCAAGCAGACCCACGCCGAGCCCGGACATAGCAAGCCGATAATCGGATAGGAGGGACGGTTCAACGGCCGCCGGACGATCCGCCGCCCGAACCGTTCGTCTTCTTGGAAGAGGTCTTCTTGGATGCCGGCGACGAATCCCCGGAAGTGTCCGAACCATTGCCGAACGCCTCGTCCCACGTCTTCCTGATGTAATCCCAACCCTTTTGGAACACGTTGCCGTCACCGTCGCCGCCCGTAAGCCACTTCCAGCCCTCCAACGACTCCTTGACCGTGGACGACACGGCATCCTTCACCGTGTCGCCGATAGAGGAGGCGATGTCCTCGCCGAGCTGGGAGACCAGGGAGCCGAGACTGTCGCTGCCTTTCTCCCGACCGTCCTTCAACGCGTCGCTATCGACCTTCCGTCCGGCGACCGAATATGAGGTGTTCGACTTCAACCCATCGCTGCCGAACAGGTTCGCGCTCCACGCCCAACCGGTACACGCCGCACCGATCGTGAAGGGGACCATGAGCGCGGCGGCCAGACGCTTCCAGGAAAACGCCCGTTCCATCACGTTGTTCGTGATCAGTCCCGGCACCATGCTGATGCATCCGATGACGATCACGCCCACGGCGAGGACGAGCGCGACCGCGACGACGCCGCCGACCATGTCGCGTACGCCCTGGACATCCCAGGAAGCGTCGGGCACCAGTCCCTTGAGCTCCTCGTCCGCAACGATAACCATGCCGATCATCATGTCTCCTTCCATATATGTCAGTACCAGTTCCGCGTCTGCCAGACGGCCCATGCGCCGCAAGGCGTCTTGTATCGTTGGAGGATGTAATCCAAACCCCATTTGATCTGCGTCGAGGCATTGTCCCGCCAATCCTGTCCGGCCGATGCCATCTTGCTTCCCGGCAACGATTGGGGGATGCCGTACGCTCCGGACGACGTGTTCTCCGCGTTCCACCGCCAACCCGACTCGCGGGTCCAGATCCGCACGAGGCACTCATACTCGTCGTCGTCATCCCACCCATAGGCCTTCATCCTGCTTTTGGCGATCTTCTTCGCGTCCTCCGCGCTGGCGTGCGTGCCGTCCACGTCACCGTCCGGATCGGACGACGACGCCACGCACTGCTCCACGTCGGACGAGCCCGCCGTGCCGGCGCCGGTGATCTTGTCATCGGGCAGCACGTAGGTGCCACCGTTAACGATCGGCATCGTCCGTGAATACACCTTGTAGCCGGCACCCTTCTCGCTCGTGGTGATGGTGCCTTTCGCGGTGTCCACGGACTCGACGACGCCCACATGACCGTATGTGGGATCCGATCCCTGCACTCCGGCCGGCCAGCTGATGATCGCACCGGCGACGGGAGCGTCCTTGGTGGTCCTGAAACCGGCCTTCGCGCCGCTCGCGGCCCAGTCCTGACCATTGCCCCAATACCGGCCCACACCCGTCCAGCCGAGTTTCTTCGCCCTCATGCACGTCCACCAGGTGCACTGGCCGTACGCGTAGGTGGCGCAGAAATCGTCCGGCCCCTGCCGGCCGTCGAACCAGGCCATGGCATCCTGTTCGCTCATGCCGACCAGTTCGGTCGATCCGGTACCGCCCGAAACGGCCTGCCCGTTCGACGTGCCCGACGATCCGATGATGTTGCCCGTACCCTTATAGCGGAAATAGGCGGTGTATCCAGCCGCATACGAGGTGACGCTGATCTCGTCGCCGGTCTGGTCCCCGGCCTTGCCTCCGCTGATGCCACCGTTCTCGTCCTGATGGGCGCCAACGAACCTGCCCTCACCGATGTAGATCTCCGTATGAGCGGACTGCCAGACCACATCACCGGTCTGCAGGTCGGCGACCTTGGTCCAGCCATGACGTTCGAACCCGGCCTTCTCCAATATGGCCGGCTCGCCGGTCGTGTTGAACGCGTAGGAGCCGACGTCCAATCCCGCGTTCTTCAACGCGTAGTACACCAGGCTCGAACAGTCATAGTCCGGATCGCCGTTACGATTCGACTGGCTGTACCCGTGGGAATCGTCATCCGCGATCCGTTTCGCCCACGCTACCCATGAAGTCGATGACAGCGAATCCGAACCGCAGGTCGTGCCATATTGCGATTGGACCAACGCGACCAGGATCGTCATCAATGACACGACGATCACCAACGGGATCGCGAAAACCGCCACCGGCGCCACGATACCGGCGATGACCATGGTGCCGGCGCCACGCCCGGCGTTCGAAGAAGCCTTGGATCCGGCCATGAGATCTTCCCTCCCGCACGACGAACGGCCCCGTGGGATGGACCCTGGGACGCGGCCCGACGTGCGCCGATACGACAACAACGATTTACAACCAAGGTCACGCGTCCGAAGAACGGAAAGCGGCCGATAATCGGCCGAACGGGGATTTTCGAACCTAGGAGCCGGAACCGGCCAAGGGCGAGAGGATGTCCAGGATCAGACTGAGTTTCCTGCCGAGATCCGAATCGGCCGGATCCCGTCCCTCGAACGAACCATCGGCCGCACGCACGTCAAGGATGCGCTGCAGGCCGACGCTGCCGGACACCATGCCACCGGCCATGCGATTGACGACCTGCCGCTGATGTTCGGGCACGGTACGCGTGTAGTGACGCATCACGACCTCCTGGGTCGAGTCGCCGATGCTGTCCATCGCCTCACGGATCGTGCCGCCGGATTGCATCAACAAAGTCGTATGAGTCACCCTCAACGTCCGGAACGTCGCGGTCGGGCATCCCGCAACCTCACGCGCCCGACGGAAATGGTTGCCCAACGTCTGCGGCGGCAGGATCATGCTCCTCTTTCCCTGGAACACGTAAGGGCTTGACTGGTCGCGACGCGTCCGGGTATGCTCACGGATCAAAGGGACCAGCAGATCGGGCAGCACGCACACCCGTTTCGAATGATCGGACTTCACCGGCCCCAACCGCAACGGTCCCGAATCCTGATCGCCACGGCATACGGAATGGTTCACGCTCATGGTCCGCGCCTCGAAATCGAAATCATCCACCGTCAACGCGCACACCTCACCGATCCTCATGCCACCGGCCCACGCGGCCAGCAACACGCTCAACCGGTCGGATTCCGGCATCGACTCGTACAAAGCCGCCAACTGCACGCCCGTCAACGGCGGCACGCTCCATGACTTCGGTTCCGGATCCGGCGGTATCGGCAACACGAACGGATTCGACTCCAACAACGGCATACCCGTACCGAACCTGTCCGAACAGGCGATATCCAGAATCGCCTTCAACCGTTGACAGGCCCGGGGAAACACCCACGCACCCTCGTCATGCGGGCCGAAATACCATTTCGAGACCACCTCCGGGGTGATGTCCGTCAGACGCATCCCGCCGAACACATCCTTCAAATGCTGCACATCCGTCTTCAGGTTACGTTTCGCCGCGCCCCTCAACGCGGTCCCGTCCGGTTTGCGATGCGTGTCGACGTACCAGTCGGCCAGCTCGTCGAACTTCATGAGGGAAGCGCGGGCACGCCGGGAACGCGCGGTGGGGTGCACCCATTTCTGTACGCCGCGCCGATGCAGATTGACAAGCATCTCCTCGCTGTTAAGCCAGGCCTGCGCATCCTCCGAGGTCCTGAAGGAACGCTGCACACGCCGCGAGGGATCCAAAGGAGACGCGTAGCGAGCGAGCCAGGAACCTACGCTTCCATCGGCTCTTTTCCTTGCGATCACTGTGCCGAATCGGCGGCGCCTATCCGCTTCCATCCACATCTCCTTCCAGGGATTCCAATTCGAGACTAGTCCCGGAATCCCTGGAATAGTGCACCCGAATTGGAACCTATCATCACGAGATCAGGAGAGGCTTCTTCGCCTATTCTCTCAGTTCGGGCTTATTATCCGTCCCTCTCATAGGGAATCTCGCGAGTGTCCAGGACGCTATCCCTCGAGGGTCTCAACGTGATTCCCGCTCTTCTGGAACTGCAGATGCAGCCAGAGCAGGATGAGAATCATGAGAATTTGGTTCGAGTCCCACCGGGGGCACCATCGCGACGAACGGCCTTGGCCGGGCAACACCGGCCGAGGCCGTTCCGTTATTCCCGGCCTTGGGCCTGACCGGATAAAGGGGTGTCCCGGCGCCTACGGGAACGCCTTGCCGGTCTTGATTCTTTTTCATTCCGAGCTCATGCATGAACGCATCATTCATGAGCTCGTCGGGCGTGGCGTCCAGGAAATTCGCGGCATTGACCAGATCGGAAACGGACCAGGCGCTTTTCCCCGCGAGCTTCACTGAGATTGTCGATCTTTTCACACTGGGGAACGTGTTCGAGACCCGCCCTCGCGGTGTGGACGTCGGCGGGATCATGCGTGTCGCCACAGCCACGAGCGCCGGATGTCCGGACGACGGATTCCTTCCGGAATTCACCCAGTCCCGCCGTCACCCGGACGGGGACGCAACTCCCGTCGGATTGAGGAATGGCATCCGGTACGAACGGTCCGGTGGATGGCTGGTGTAGACCTTTCGGGAGAGGAACGGTCCCGCCGCCGGGCGGGAACTCCATTGGAATCAAGACCAGGTGACGCATGGACTTCTATGACCTCGACTACATCGTCTCGCATCAGTCTTCCGATTCGGCGCTGCGCGTGGCCGCGATACTTGTCCTGCTCGTGACGGGCATGGTCTTCGGCGTGCTCTACCTACGCGACAGGATACGGACCCGGTGGAGGGACGTGGGAGTGGGCGCCCTCGTCCTCTCGCTGATACTGATAGGCGTGCAGGCCGAGCAATACCTTCAGGTGAGTAACCGGATATCCCAGTCCCAACTGCTCGTGAGCTTCATCAAGGGCGTCGCCAAGGATCAGCACGTTCCGGAGGACGAGGTCCTGGTGAATTCCACGAGCCTGAAGGACGGCATCATCGTGCGTTTCAATGAAAGGGATTACCTCGTCCACCTCAACGACGACAACAACTCCTACACGCTCGAACGGACGCACATCATCGATCACAACGTCTACGTGAATGGGAATCGCTGACATGGGTTTCTATACATTGACGATCATCAAGTTCTCGCTGGGCATGCTCGTGATGATCCTCCAGATCAATATCCTCGGGAAACGCGAATTCTCCCTCAACACCCCGCTCAACCAAGTCCAGAACTACGTGCTGGGCGGCATCATCGGCGGGGTGATCTACAACCCATCGGTCACGGTGCTCCAGTTCCTGATAGTCCTCCTCATCTGGTCCCTTGTCATCGTGGCGGCGAAGCTCCTTTTCGGGAGCAGTGGGACGCTCAGACGGGCCATCGCCTGCCAACCCGAGCTCCTCGTCTGCGACGGGAAGGTGGACATCGCCCGATGTGCGAAGGTCGGCCTCACCGCGGAACAGCTCAGTGGGAGCCTGCGTGAGAAGGGCATCCCCAGCGTGGCGGATGTGGAGGCGGCCGTCATGGAGACCGACGGCAGGCTCACGATTCGCGTGGCCGGCACACGGGATGGGAGCCCGCTGCTGCCATTGGTGAGCGACGGACACCTGGTCCGTGATGGTCTGAAGCTTGCGGGCAGGGACGAAACATGGGTGACGGAACGGCTCAGGGAACAAGGATATGACTCGGTGAGGCGGGTCTTCCTGGCTGAACTCGTGGATGGGAGCCTTGAAGTGGTTCCGTTCTCGGACGCGGCACGTCCGATGGCCTAGTTCCCATCGCCATCACGCGGGTCCCATCCACATGACCGACGGCCCACGCAAAAAACGAGTGGCATTCGCACCTTGGCGATCGTGTTTCAGAAAATCGCCGGCCTCGCCGCCGGCCAGAGCAGACAGGTAGACCGCGATCCGCGTGTATGCGGGCATCGCAACGTATCGCATCCTTAATGTTTTGCCGTCCACTGGTCGGATTCGCCATGATTCGGGTTCCGGGTCCGGTGGAATGGGCAGGATGAAAGGATTCGTCTCGATGAGAGGAGAGGCACCGTCGCTTGGTTTCGTGGCTCCTTCCAGGATTGATTTGAGTCGTTCGCGTTCCCTCCAAGGTCCACGAGGAGCTTTCCTCCTCGAGCCAGCTTTGTGCCTGGATCCTGCCGTCCTTGCCGAATGAGCGTTGGCATCGGACTCCCTTGTAGGTGTATCGTCCGATCCATGTCTGGGTCTTGCCGCTGGGGTTCCTTCTGAGCAGCACGGTCCCGAATTGGCGTCTCTTTTTCCTCTTCTCTGTCATGCGGCCGTCCTTTTTTCCGGTTATAGAAACAGCCCGTCGGAAAATGTCATCCTTGGGTTAATGTGTCACCCTAGGAGACGCCTTCGCGACGGGCTGAAACGGGGATTCAGGCTCAGGCTTTGTAAGAGATGCGTATGCGGGCTGCGATCGTCATGCTGTAAAGCAGCAGGAGACAGGCGGGGTCGGGGATGATGGGGGCCGACTCGTCAGTCTGGCCTATGGTCATGGGTTCGAGTCCCACCGGGGCGCCTGAAACGACGAAGAATCGCGGGTAGGCCGATTGGGAAATGATCGTGTCCGCGTGATTTCGATGATTATGGACGATGCATATCCATCCAAACTCAGCACAGGTGATGGTTTTCGCGGAATATGCATGTGCTGGATATTGCATGCGAGGATGAGGTGGACTATCTCACGCGCTCAAGCGTTTTTGGTGTAATTCTTCTTGAAATAGTATCATGTTGATGTCATATTTTCAGTCTCAGTGCGTGTGGTTGCGGTACGGGAGGGCCTGATGGATTTGTTCGTTCATACGCTCGTTTCCGGGCTTGTCCAGTTTGCGTTGGCCGTGCTCATCGCCTTCGTCTGGTGGTGGTTCGGCGCACGCCATCAGCGGCGGTTCACTCAATGGATCGGTCTTACGAGGATTGTGGGCGGGACGAAGACCTTCTCGCTCATGCTCCTTACGCTTCTGATCTTGTTCGGGTGTGGCTGGCTTGTCATTCAGGTGATGCCGAGTACATATACCTATACCGCATCCACGCAATTCGGAGGTTTGGGATGGGCGGCTCTGCCATCCGTTCTCGTACATGCGTTGCTGAACACGTCGGGATGGGAGGAGATCTTCTTCCGGGGACTCCTGTTGAAGCGTCTGATGGGCAAGTGCGGGCTGCTCGTCGCCAATACCCTTCAAGCCGTCCTGTTCGGTCTTATGCATGGTGTCCCTCTGTTTCTCATGACGGGAATGAGTGTCGTTCAGGCCGCTGTCATCACCCTGTTCACAGGATTGGCGGGCTGGTGCATGGGGTATATGAACGAAAAGCATGCGCAAGGATCCATCTTCCCGAGCTGGACGGTGCATATGCTGTCCAATGTGGCGTCGGGAACGCTATCCGCCTTCAACATGCTCTAAAGCATGAACATGACTTGCAAAGGTATGGAAGAATCGGCGCATCTCATCACGTAACAGAATGGGAACGTTCCTCCGGCGTCCGGCGACTGCGTCATGTTGGAACGCAAGCGCAGACTTGGTTTACGCGACACGCATATATAGGCGGCTGCTATTATCATTTCAGAAAGAACAAGGAAGCAGGCTGGCTGGAGCCGTCTGCTACCGGCTTTATGCGGATTGAACCAGAGCCTTGCGGAGGTGGTGTTCGAGTCCCGTTCGGGGCGCGTGACACACGTCGAATCAATCCGGGTCTAGGTGGGATTGGCATCGAGCCGGGCATGGGTGCGATAGTGAAAAGAGACTGATATGGCTGCAAGGAAGAAGACCACTGATTCGGCTGAAGTGAGCGAGGTGCTCACTGACGAAGAGCTCAAGGCCGCTGCGGAGCCTGAAGAGGCCTCAACCAAGGAGGGCGAACCGCATAAGCGTACCGTTGTGGTGGCCGAAGATGAATCGGTGAATCGCATGGATCTGGTCGCCATGCTTGAAGACAATGGCTACGAGGTCGTCGGTGAAGCGGCCAATGGTGAGGAGGCCATCGAACTGACCCGTAAGTACCGTCCGGACGTGGTGTGCATGGATGTGAAGATGCCTCGTACCGACGGCATCACCGCGGCCGGCGTGATCTGCGATGAGAACATCGCCCCGGTCGTCATGCTCACCGCATTCTCTCAGCCTGATTTGGTCAAGCAGGCCACCGGCGCGGGTGCCATGGCATATGTGACCAAGCCATATGAGGAATCCAAGCTGCTGCCGGCCCTCGAAGTGGCCATGGGTCGCTTTGCTGAGATCAATGATCTGCTTGACAATGTGGAGCGTAGCGAATCCAAGTTGCGCGACACTGAGGAGCAGCTCAAGAAGGCCGAGGAACAGCTTAAGAAGGCTGAGGAGACCCTTGAGGAACGCAAGCTTGTCGATCGGGCCAAGGGCCTGTTGATGGACAAGGCGGACTTCTCCGAGCAGGGCGCCTTCCGTTGGATTCAGAAGACCTCCATGGATCAGCGCATCCCGAAGAAGCGTTTGGCCATGGCCATCATCGCCAAGTATGGCGAGCAGAAGTCGGAAGCAGAGGATGAGCGCTAACACAGCAACTGTGGAAGGCACTTCACGCGGAACGCTATTGGTCGTTGATGGCCATTCCTTGGCGTTCCGCGCTTTTTTTGCCTTGCCTGTAGAGAATTTCAGCACTTCGGCCGGTCAGGCCACCAATGCGGTATGGGGCTTCGCCACCATGCTGTCGCAGGTGATTGACACTGAGCATCCCGACCATTTGGCGGTGGCGTTCGATGTCAAGGGCGGCACCTTCCGAAATACGATGCTGCCGCAGTACAAAGGCACACGGGATGCCGCTCCGGAGGATCTGCTCAGTCAGCTGCCATTGATTCAGAGGATGCTTTCCGCCCTAGGAGTCACCTATATAGAACAGCCCGGCTATGAGGGCGACGACGTGATCGGCACCTTGGCGACCATGGGAGACAAGGCCGGATACCGTACGTTGGTGCTTTCCGGCGACCGTGACGCCTTCCAGCTGATCAATGACAACATCACCGTGTTGTATCCAGGTCATCATTTCAAGGATTTGAAGTATATGACCTCTGATGCGGTGGTGGAAAAATACCATGTCACACCGGAACAGTACCCCGATTTGGCCGCATTACGCGGTGAAACCGCCGACAATATCCCGGGAGTGCCGGGCGTGGGTGACGGGTTCGCTGCGAAATGGATCAACCAATATGGCGGGCTTGACCAAATCATCGAGCATGCCGACGAAATCACGGGCAAAAAGGGCGAAGCCCTGCGTGAGAACATCGAACAGGTCAAGTTGAATCGTTCCGTGAACGCGTTGGTGCGAGATCTCGAACTTGATGTGACTCTTGACGATTTGACGTTCGGAACCGTTGACACCGCGCGACTCAATGACTTGTTCTCCAAACTGGAATTCGGCATTCGCACCAGAAATCGCGTGCTGAAGACCTTCAATGCGGGCACGACGACGGCAGGCGTCACGGTCCAGCCGGAGTCCAATCGGGTCGTGCTGCCGGAAGTCATGACGATTACCCATGGAGACGAACTGCGTACATGGGTGGATGCGAACATGCCACCGGCCGATGAACATCTGCATGGGGATGATGAGGATGCGAATCCGGCCATTGATGCCGGATCCCTCATTGGGAACACCATGACATGCACCAATGCCGTCAACCACTCCTGGGTGCTGCAGGCCGAAGGCGTGGCCAAGCCAGGAAACGCAAGTATGGCTTCACTGATGCTGATGGTGAACGGCAAAGGTGCCCAGATCGAGCATGTCGATGACTCGATTGCGAACGAACTTCAGCATATGCTCGACGGATACCATCGTTCTATGGTGGTGCATGGCTACAAGGAACAGCAGCATCTGCTCGAATCCGTCGGCATCACCTTGCCTACGCCACTGTTCGACACCAAGCTGGCGGGCTATTTGGTACATCCGGATTTCCACGCGGAATCGCTTGAACAGGCGGCCGGCCACTTCCTTGACCTGCACTTCGAGGAGCAGTCGTCCGAGGCTACGCAGGGCACACTTGATCTGGATGATATGGACGGATCCTCGAATACGCAAGCCGATGAACTGCAACGTCATGCGGCCATCGTCGACATGCTGGCGAATGTGCTGGCGGACCTGCTGGATCAGCGTGCACAGTTCGGGCTGCTCAAGTCCATCGAATTGCCGGTATCGAAGGTACTGTATGGCATGGAGCATGCAGGCGCCCAAGTCGACATGATACGTTTGACCGAAATGCGTGACCAGTTCGCCGCCGATGCGCGTCAGGCCCAGGAGATCGCTTGGGAAAGCGCCGGCGAGCGTGTGAATCTGCAAAGCCCCAAGCAATTGCAGAAGATCCTGTTCGAAGACATGGGCCTGAAGCCCACGAAGAAGACCAAGTCGGGCTCCTACACCACGAATGCGGCCGCACTGCAGACACTGTACGAGCATTCCCTCGATAATGACCGCGCGAACCAGTTTCTGGGAGCATTGCTGAGGCACCGCGAAACCAACAAGCTCAAGCAGATCGTACAGACGCTGATCGACGCCACGAACCCTCGTGACGGGCGTATTCACACGACGTTCGAGCAGACGGTCGCCGCGACGGGCAGACTCAGTTCCGTGGATCCGAATCTGCAGAACATTCCCAATCGCAATGCGGCAGGCCGGGAGATTCGCTCGGCATTCGTGCCGGGGGAGGGATACGAGTCGCTGCTCAGCTCCGACTACTCGCAGGTGGAGCTACGTATCATGGCCGATCTTTCCGGCGACGAGGCGCTGATTGAAGCATTTCGTTCCGGTAGGGACTTCCACAAATATGTGGCCAGCCTGGTCTATGGCATTCCTGTGGAGGAGATCACCTCCGACCAGCGTAGCCACGTCAAGGCGATGAGTTACGGTCTGGCCTACGGCCTGAGCACCTATGGGTTGGCTCAGCAGCTCAAAATCTCCCCGAAAGAAGCGGAATCATTGAGGAACCAGTACTTCGCCACTTTCGGCAAAGTACATGAATACCTTGAATCACTGGTCTCCACTGCACGCGAGAAAGGCTATACCGAAACGATTTATGGTCGTCGCCGGTATTTCCCCGGATTGAAGTCACAGAATCGTGCGGTTCGTGATGCGGCCGAACGTGCCGCGTTGAACGCTCCGATTCAAGGATCGGCCGCCGATATCATGAAAATCGCCATGATTCGAGCTTCGGATTCCTTGCGCGACGCGTGCCTGAAGAGTCGAATCATCCTGCAGATTCATGATGAACTCGTCGTGGAAATCGCTCCGGGCGAAGCCGAACAGGCCACTGCATTGGTCAGGAACGCGATGGAACACGCCGTTACGATGGCCGTGCCGTTGGACGCTTCCACAGGTATCGGTTCGGATTGGCAGCTTGCAGCACATTGATCACAGCGAGGAAGGGAGAATCATTCAATGGCAACCCTCAAACAGGTCGTCGACGTATTGGAAACGCTGTATCCGCTACGCTATGCGGAGGAATGGGACGAACCCGGTCTTATTGTGGGCGATCTTCGACATGAAGTCTCCAATATCGCATTTGCGGCCGATCCTTCCATGGCGGTGATCGATGAGGCCATCGTCAACCACGTTGATCTGCTGATCTGCCATCACCCGCTGTTCTTCCGTTCCGTGCATGCGGTTTCCGGACTTGGATTCCGTGGTGAAATCGTACGCAAGCTCAATGAGGCGGGATGCGCCCTGTGGGTGGGGCATACGAACGCCGACGCCTCATATCGAGGTGTCGGTCAGGCGGCCGCCGATATGTTCGGTTTGGAAGATCAGCGTCCGCTGGTGCCCATCGATGATGCGAAGGCCGAGCATGCGGTCGGGTTGGGACGCGTGGGGCGTTTGTCGGAACCGATGCCTCTGCGCGATTTCGCCCGTCGTGTGGCGGATGCGTTGCCTTATACCCAGCTCGGTGTACAGGTTTGCGGCGAACTCGATGCCCCGGTGCGTACGGTGGCCGTGCTTCCAGGTTCCGGAGACTCGCTGTTCGACGAGGTTCGTGCCGCGGGAGTGGACGTGTATGTGACCAGCGACCTACGCCACCATCCGGTGACGGATGCTATAGAACAAGCCCGATACGAAGCCTCCATGCGTGCTCAGGGAGTGCGCATCGGCCAAGGCGACGATCAGGTACGTCCCGCGTTCATCAATACGCCTCACAGTGCCATCGAATCGATGTGGTTCCAGTATGCTATGGGCGACGTGCCCCGTGCCGTAGCTGAAGCCACCGGCGACATTCCGGCGGTGCGATGGATCTCCATGAACACCGATCCATGGAATCTAGTGCTACCGTCAAGCGGTCAGGAACGTTGAATATGAATATCGGCAGCGTGAGCAAAGCGCTGGAGTGTTCCGGAGACGGTGTCGATATGGAACGTCCGGTCACGGTGGTGAGTCGCGAGCTGGTATATCAAGGGGCGATTTTCAGCGTCGAGGATATGCGGCTTGGACTCCATCTGCACCACGGCGGGCAGACGGTAATCCGCAGACAGGTCATGCGTCATGCGCCTTGCGTGGTCATGCTGGTGCATGACCTGAAACGGGACCTGTACCTGATAGAACGGGAATACCGTGTCGGCAGCGATATGTTTGCTTACGGCCTTCCCGCCGGTCTCATCGATGATGGCGAAGACGTCGAACAGGCCGCGCTACGTGAGCTCGTCGAGGAAACCGGTGTGAGGCCTATCCGTGGCGACGACATGGCGTTCGATCATGTGGGGGAGTTCTATTCATCGGAGGGCATGACCGATGAGCTGGCCCACATCATGATCATTCGTCTTGGCTCCTGGCAGTCCGTTGAACGGCATTTCGATGCCGACGAACATGTCGAATCCGCGTGGATCACTTGGGAGCAGCTGCGGAGGACGCGTATCACGGCGTCCAATTCCATGATTGCGATTCAATACGAGCAGATTCGTAGAATGAAGGAAAACGGGCGATAAAATTTCAAGTCGCACTACAATCGCCGGAAAAATCGCAGATAAACCGGTTCCGCCCGAAGTCGTGAGATACTTGAAGGTATGCAAATCAGACCTGGTTCGATGTATCCACTCGGAGCAAGCTATGACGGGGCGGGAGTGAACTTCGCCCTTTTCTCTCAAGTCGCACAGAAAGTGGAGCTCTGTCTCTTCGACGAAGAAGACAATGAAACCCGCATCGAAATGACCGAACAGAATTCTTATGTCTGGCATAACTATCTGCCGGGCATACAGCCCGGGCAACGATATGGATACCGTGTCTACGGACCATACGACCCGTCGCGCGGTCTACGGTGCAATCCGAACAAGCTACTGCTTGACCCGTATGCGAAAGCCATCGAAGGCAACATCGACGGCGACGAAAGCCTGTTCTCCTACTGGTTCAGCAGTCCCGACGGCCTAGGGAACATGAACACGCTGGACTCGTCCGCACACACCATGAAAGCGGCCGTGGTCAACCCGTATTTCGACTGGGGCAACGACCAGCATCCGAACATCTCATACCACGATTCCGTCATCTACGAGGCCCATGTACGCGGCATGACCAACCTCAACAAGGACGTACCTGCGGATATTCGAGGCACCTATGCCGGACTGGCCTATCCGTCGGTCATCGAATACCTTAAGAAACTCGGTGTCACGGCCATAGAGCTCATGCCGATTCACCAGTTCGTCAACGACAGTTTCCTACAGGAAAAAGGACTGAGCAACTACTGGGGCTACAACACCATCGGCTTCTTCGCACCGCATAACGCCTACTCCAGTTCCGGGCAACGCGGCGAACAGGTCAACGAATTCAAATCCATGGTCAAGGCGTATCATCGCGCCGGCATGGAAGTGATTCTCGACGTGGTGTACAACCATACCGCCGAAGGCAACGACCGTGGCCCCACCTTGAGCTTCAAAGGCATTGACAACGGTTCTTACTATCGACTCGTCGACAACGATCCACGACACTATTTCGATACCACCGGCACAGGCAACTCCCTGCTGATGCGCTCGCCGCACGCGCTGCAGCTCATCACCGACAGCCTGCGCTACTGGGTCACCGAAATGCACGTTGACGGCTTCCGCTTCGACCTGGCCGCCACACTGGCCCGCCAGTTCCAAGAGGTCGACAAGCTATCCGCATTCTTCGACATCGTCGAACAGGATCCGGTCATCTCCCGCGTCAAGCTCATCGCCGAACCATGGGATCTCGGTTCCGGCGGCTATCAGGTGGGAGGCTTCCCGTCCAGCTGGTCGGAATGGAACGGACGCTATCGCGATTGCGTGCGTGATTTCTGGCGCTCGCAGCCGTCCACGTTGCCGGAATTCGCCAGTCGACTGATGGGCAGCTCCGACCTGTACCAGATGAACGGTCGCCGCCCGGTCGCCTCCGTGAACTTCATTACCGCCCATGACGGCTTTACGATGAACGATCTGGTGAGCTACAACGAGAAGCACAACACGGCCAACGGCGAAGGCAATAGAGACGGCGAAAGCAACAATCGTTCGTGGAACTGCGGTGTGGAGGGCCCCACCACCATCAAGGACGTGAATGACCTGCGCCAACAGCAGATGCGCAACATGTTCGCCACGTTGCTTCTGAGCCAGGGAATTCCCATGATCTGCGGCGGCGACGAGGTGGCGCGCACCCAGCAGGGCAATAACAACGCCTATTGCCAGGACAATGCGATTTCCTGGACGAATTGGGATCTGGACGACACTCAGAAGGATCTGTTCGAGTTTGTTGCGAAGCTAATTCATCTGCGTCTGGAACATCCGGTGCTGCACCGCCGTCGTTTCTTTACCGGGCGTGAGCCTGGCGATGCCAGCAGCATGATTCCCCAAGTCGAATGGATGGATCATACCGGTTCCATCATGGACATGGACGATTGGTCGAATACGCACGCGTTCTCGGTGATGATCTACCTGAACGGTTCGGACATTCCGGAAACCGACTGGTATGGCAATCAGATGGTCGACAACGACTTCATCCTGATCTTCAACGCACATTACGAGCCGATCATGTTCACCCTGCCGGACGAGCAATATGGCAAAAAATGGCGTCTGGTCATCGACACGCATAATCCGAAGGGACCGGAGCTCAACTATGAGGCCGGTTTCGCGATCACCGCGCAGTCGAGAAGCTTCCTGCTGCTCATGAGCGACAAGAAGCCGGATAAGAAGGTAAACGAGTTCTAACGTTTGCCGCAGGCAAAGGCTGTGGGCCACCCATATCCAACATGGGTGGCCCGCTACTTTTGATGCGGCCGATCAGCGTTCAGAGGCCAGACGTGAGGTTATATCCGGAACAACTGCATTTGCCTCGACGATGTCCTCGACGTTCTTCGGTCCGCTGGTCTGTGCCAGCACCAGCTGCGTTTGCACGCGATCTGCTTCGATGGCGGCGATCTGGCGGGAGAAGATAATGAACCAGCCCAAGAACATCAGACCGGCCAATGCTTCGACGTTCGTCAACGTATTATGCCCGCTCATCCACTGGAATCCAGCGAAAGCACCGACGGCGATCGCGAGATCCGACACGACATACACCGCTTTGGAAAGCTGCGGGGCGAGCCAAGGCAATCCTATCAACAGTACGCTCATCAGGCAGGGGAGTCCTCGCGCGAACACGTTATGCAGAATCGGATGCGGCGTATACCGAAACATGCCGATACCGATGAAGGCGACGCCCGCCAGCGTCAGCATGAACGCCAATAGCAGGATTCGTATTTTGAAATGCCTAGGAGATTCGTCAAGCCCGGTCTGCTGCGCATACTCCCGACGCAGTCGATTGGTGGTGATCAGCTCGGAGATGGCGAAGTAGCTGATAATGACGATGCAGATGCCAGCCAGCATCAGCGTGGAGTTGAACATGCGCGCCGCGAACGTGGTGCGGTCACCCAGCTGGGAGAAGTTGTTGTTATACCAATACGGATCGTCCGAGGTAAGTCCGGCGATGCTTACGCCCGACACCACGAAGAACGGCAACAACGCGGCGATGGTTTTGGCATCCATCAGTTCCGCTTGCACGAAGGTAATGTAACCTACGATGCCTGCAATGCCGGCGCAGAGCATCGGCAGATAGCCGTTAAGCGTACGTGTGCCCATGATGCTGTTGATGATGGAAAGCATCATGAATGAGGTGACGAAGATCGTGGAGGCGTAGACCACCGAGAGGGCCAGGATTTCGAATATACGGCGGATGGGGACCATCCAGCCGTGTTTCAGCGTGAGCGAACGGGACTTACGCGCATAGCCCAAGCTGAAGGAAACCACGCCGCAGGCGGCCACGATGCCGGAGCAGATGGTGAACAGGCGCTGGCTGACACGCCAGATGGCCGGGGCGTACTGCGTGTACAGATCCATGGCAAAACCTGCGACCACGGCGCAAATCATGAAGGAGATAATGCCGGAGGTCTCGGCCTGTTGATGACGTCCCATATCTGCCCCTTCATGCTAAACACTCGCCATTCTAGCCTGTCGTTGTCCAAACATACGCTACAATGGTTCCTTGTGCTCATGCGCTAATTGCGTTTCGTGCACGAACGGGCTGTAGCGCAGTTTGGTAGCGCGTCTGCTTTGGGAGCAGAATGTCGCAGGTTCAAATCCTGTCAGCCCGACCGAAAGCCCGGAATTCCAGCGATTTCACCACATGGAATTTCAGGCTTCACCGTTCCCGGACACAATGGGACACAGTGACCGTGCAACCTCCTCGATTGCAGTCATCCGTTCCGCGCTCGCGGAACGCACCGATCTCGTTCACTATGTCATCCAAGGCGAGACGAACACGATGTTTTCCGCGGGCTTTGGCTACGATGGGGGACATGAACGCACCTCAAGAGAACCTGTGGCCGGCACCGTTCGCCGGCAAGCCCCTGAACGCCACCGTAGTGGTGCCGGGCAGCAAATCACTGTCGAATCGTTATCTCATTCTCGCGGCGCTTGGATCCGCACCCGTCCGTCTGGTCGGCTTGCTGCGCTCGCGTGACACCGAGCTGATGATGGACGCGTTGCGTGCGCTTGGCGTACGTTGCGAGATCGATGCCGCTACCGATACTACGGTTACGGTCGTTCCGCCTGCGAATGATCGGTTCCGAGGCAATACAAAAGTATTCTGCGGTCTTGCGGGTACGGTGATGCGCTTCGTGCCAGGGCTTGCGATGTTCGCCGACGGTCCCGTCGACTTTGATGGCGACGAGCAGGCGTACGCCCGTCCGATGAAGCCGGTGTTGGATGGTCTGCAACAGTTAGGTGCGACCATCGAATACCACGGTGAGGAAGGCCGTCTACCGTTCACGATCACCCCACCTACGGTTGACCCGGCCGCACGGGCGACGCCGAGCGTGGTCTCCATCGATTCGTCCGGCTCGTCGCAGTTTATCTCCGGTTTGCTACTGGTTGGCTCGCGTGTACCGGGCGGTCTTGAGTTGCATCACACGGGGGAGAAGACCCCAAGCCTGCCGCACATCCGCATGACGGTCGCTGATCTTCGAGGTTCCGGCGTGAGCGTTCAGGCTGACGAAGAGGCACGTGTATGGACCGTGCGACCAGGCGCCGTACAGTTGCCGAATGCGGTGACCGTCGAACCTGACTTGTCAAACGCCGCGCCATTCCTAGGAGCTGCACTGATTGCGGGTGGAACGGTTCGTGTGCCGCATTGGCCTGAAAACACCACGCAGCCTGGTGGACTGCTTCCCGGATATTTGGAGCGTATGGGGGCGAAGGTGTCGTTCCCTTCGGAGAACGGAATCCGCTACTGTGAAGTGAGGGGAGACGGCCATATCAAAGGCCTTGGCGATTTTGATTTGACTGCAGCCGGTGAAATCGCACCGTCGCTTGCCGCAGTGTTGGTGTTTGCTGATGAGCCGACCCGCATGTTGGGTATCGGGCACCTGCGTGGCCATGAGACCAACCGTTTGGAAGCGCTGGTCAATGAAATCAAGCGCATAGGAGGAGAAGCCCGTGAGCTGTCTGACGGGTTGGAAATTGTTCCGGTGAGTAGCGAAAACCTCAAACCGTCTGAAATGGAAACCTATGCCGACCATCGTATGGCTACGTTTGCCGCCATGCTGGGCCTGCGCATCAAGGGAATTCAGGTTCATAACGTAGCCACTACCGCGAAGACCCTACCGGATTTCGTGAACATGTGGAACGGCATGCTTGCGTGAATGGCTCAGGGCGTTCCAATAGTGGTTATGCCGGCCACCAGATGCGGGTGAGCGGAAGGATTGAGCGGGTTTCTTCGTCGGCTTTGTCGTAGACTTCAACATAGTGGCGTACGAACGAGTCAAGATCGAGCAGACGTATGGGGATGGTGGCTCGGTCGGCTTCGTAGCGGGCTTCCTTGGTAAATCCGCCGGTAGACACATACAGGCCGCGATCCCCGGCTCGAAGTCCGCCAATGAACGAGCGTACCGCTGGAGCGCCCATGGCACCTTTGCGGTGTTTGACTTCGGCCACGATGCGTGGAGATTCCAATCCCAGCGCGTCAGGCGATGCCACTACGTCGCGGCCGCCATCGGGGCCTTTGGGCGTGACACGTGCACAGTAGCCCATGGCCTTGAGCAGACCTGCTACCAGGCGCTCCATATCTTCCCAACCGACTTGGTTTACACGATCCTTGATGAGTTCGATGCCGTTATCGTAAGTGGCGGCACGGGCATCGTCATCTGCTGCATCGTCCTCGGTTTCGTCGGGTTGGCTGCTCGTTTCACTCTTTGATGCTGATTTAAGGTCCGCTACGACTTCATCCGATATGGAGAAGATGGTCTGGATGCCGCCAAGGGAGTTCTTAGACGATGTTGTGAGCGCATCGCGTTGGGCGGTCTGCTTCCATTTAACCGCTCGCGTGAAGGTTGCTTCTTCGATATCGGTGGCAGGTTCGCAAGGGCCTGCGATGGTGCCGATATGGTAAAGGCGTGTCGCCGGGTCATACATGACGACGGTCGATCCTTGTTCCATATCATGAGCAAAACGGTAGATCTGTCCCACTGCGGCGGCCAATTTGTTCTTGCTGTCGTTGGGATGTTTGATTGCGTAACCGGAACGAATCTGTTCCCGGCTCATGGAAGCGATATCGGTGGCGCCAAAGTCCCAACCGATGCCCACAAGTCCGCGGTTGAGCCAATCCGCCGCGTATATGCCTCCTCTGCCCGCACGAATCATCCAAGAGCTCATGTTTTTCCCCTCCAAGCTAATTTACATATGTATTATTCCACTGTGCTGCATTTCTTACCGTATTGAATGGCGTGGTTTGTCGGGCTGTGGCGGGTGTCTGCAATTTGATGGCAACGGCAACGTCTGGGCTATCATTGCACTCCAGCGAAACCGCGTGCCTCAACCGCAACTTCGTATTGGCTACGGTCAGCGGGCTCATCGTCTTATTCGCCATGATGGCCGCCATGTCGCACCTGCCTACCTATTCCCAACTAGCGCACGGTATGGGTCCCACCGCGGTGGCCTCCGGCTATGGCAAGCGCGAATACTACGTGTTCTCGGCAACTGGCACCAGGGATCTTGCGTATCAGGCTTTGACAGCGCAGATAAAATGCATGAAAACACTGGCGAACGCTTTTGATGCAATGTCTGTTTTCGTGGTTTGAAAAGAGTTGGGACCTATGTCCCACGACATGCACCCATACGGGCCGTAGGGGCATTCTCTCTTCACCCGTGCTTTTTTAAAATCGGGATAACGGATTAGCTCGATGATGAGAAGGGAGACAGCCATGGGTGTAGAGAGCGTCAATTACCAGTGTCCGGCATGCGGAGGCCCCCTACGCTACGACGGTGCGAAGGCGCTACTTGTCTGTAACCACTGCGACTCGGAATTTGCGTTGGCCGATATCGAGGCCCGCTATGCGGCCAAGCAAGAGAGCGCGGAAGAGAGAGCCCAAGCAGTTGCAGGCAACGCTGGCGGTGCGGCGCAAGCAGGGGCCGCAACTGAAGCCGAGAGCCTTAACGGCGCCTACGTGTGCTCGTCTTGTGCAGCCGAGCTTGTCTGTGATGATACAACCGCCGTTTCCGAGTGCCCCTACTGCGGAAACCCCGTGGTTGCGGCCGGGCGCTTCTCAGGAGATTTCCGTCCCGATCTTGTGATTCCTTTCAAACTTGATCGCAAGGCGGCCGAGAGTGCATTGGCCGAGCACTACAAGGGCAAGGTGTTGCTTCCCAAGAGTTTTGCCGGCGGCAACAGAATCAAAGAAGTCCAAGGCGTTTACGTTCCCTTCTGGCTCATGGATGCCGACGCTGCGGGCTCCGCAACCTTTGAAGCCACGCGTACGCGTCGGCATTATGAGGGCGATGACGAGGTTATCGAGACCGATCACTTCAACGTTGAGCGTGAGGGCTCCGTATCTTTTGAACGTATTCCAGTGGATGGCTCGAGCAAGATGCCCGATGCCCACATGGATGCCATCGAGCCGTTCGACTACGGTGCGCTTGTGCCGTACTCGGTGGCCTATATGCCGGGATTCGTGGCAAACCGCTACGACGAGGACGCTGAGACCTGTCGCGAACGTGCGGAAAAGCGCATTGATACGAGCGTGCGCCAAGCGCTCGAGAACTCTATTGAAGGCTATGACGACGTTACGTGCGATAGCTGCGAAGTCGAGAAAAACTGGGCTGATCCGGTCTATGCGCTCATGCCCGTCTGGATGCTCGGTACCATCTGGGAAGGCGAGCAGTTCCTCTTTGCCATGAACGGCCAGACGGGTCGTTTGGTGGGTGACCTGCCGGTGGACAAGAAAAAGCGTACGTTCATAGGCGTGGGTATTTTTGCCGCTTTGTTCCTCATCTGCTTTGCCGCGGTCAACTTCGGTGGATTCCTTGCCGAGAATGCAGCGGCTTTGCAATGGGGCTTCATGCTCCTCACTCCACTGTTGGTGGCGCTTATCGTATGTGCGGTGCTAACGGGTCAGATGAAAAGCGCGGTCGAAGCAACAGAAGCTGACCGTTACCTTGACGCCTCTTCGATAAACATCACGCGCCAGCTCGACACCTTTACGCATACCACTACCAAGCGCATCCATCACGAGAAAAGTGAAAAGGATTAATCGTTTGACTTTCAGTTCGTCATAACGAATGCGAACTCGGGGTCATAAGTTTTGACGAAACGGTTTTTCATGAAAGGAGAAGATCATGGGACTTCTGAAGGCAGGCGTCGGGGCGGCTGGCGGCGTATTGGCCGATCAATGGCGTGAGTACTTTTATTGCGAGGCTCTGGACGCCGATACGTTGGTTGCCAAGGGCGAGAAGCGTGTTGGCAAGCGCGGATCCAACACCAAGGGCGAGAACAACGTTATCTCGGACGGCTCGATCGTGGCGGTAGCCGACGGCCAGTGCATGATGATCGTCGAGAATGGTGCGGTGGTTGACGTCTGCGCCGAGCCCGGCGAATTCGTCTACGACACGGGTACTGAGCCCTCGGTGTTCTCGGGCAAACTCGGCGACATGGTCAAGAAATCGTTCGAACAGGTGGGGCGCCGCTTTACTTTCGGCGGGGACGCTGGCAAGGATCAGCGCATCTACTACTTCAACACCAAGGAGATCGTAGGCAACAAGTACGGCACCGCAAGCCCTGTGCCGTTTCGCGTGGTCGACGAGAAAATCGGTTTGGATGTCGACATCACCGTGCGCTGTAACGGCGAGTACTCCTACAAGCTGGTCGATCCGCTGATGTTCTACAAGAACGTCTGCGGCAACGTCGAGAGCGCCTATACGCGCGATCTTATCGACTCGCAACTCAAGAGCGAGCTGCTTACGGCCCTGCAGCCGGCTTTCGCCCGCATCAGCGAGATGGGCATTCGCTACAGTGCCGTGCCCGCCCACACCAGGGAGCTGGCCGATGCGCTCAACGAGGAACTTTCGCACGAGTGGAAGGAGCGGCGCGGCATCGAGATCGCGGCCTTTGGCGTAAATACCATCTCGGCGCCCGAAGATCAGGAACAGATGATTCGCGACCTGCAGAAGGCGGCCGTCATGGCCAATCCTGCGATGGCTGCGGCCAACATCGCCTCGGCGCAGAGCGATGCCATGCGTACCGCTGCGGCCAATCCTGCCGGTGCCGCCATGGGCTTTATGGGTATGGGCATGGCCAGCGGTATGGGCGGCATGAACGCCGCGCAGCTCTTTGGCCAGGCGTCTCAAGCGCAGCAGGCTCCCGCTCAGGCGCAGCCTGCTGGTGCAGCTGGCGGAGTTGCGGCGGGTACCGGCACGGTGGCAGCGGGAGCCGCCTGGACCTGTTCGTGTGGTACTCAGAACACCGGAAAGTTTTGCGGCAACTGCGGGAGCCCTAAGCCCGAGGCTGCAGGACCCTGGTTCTGCACCAACTGCGGCACCCAGAACACGGGGAACTTCTGCTCTGGCTGCGGGAGTAAACGCCCGTAGCCAGAAGATGCGGGGTCACAGGACGATGGCATGATGCCGCGCGCATAAGTCGCCGTCGACAGCCGGCTTGGCTGGCGTGTTATAGGGTACGTATCCCAGTCCGAAGTGGCCGTCGGCGGCCCTGTGATCCCGTTTGTCTCATTCAATAAAAAGCAAGATCGCGTGAGAAAGGAGCACACCATGAAAAAGAAACTCAACTCCCTTATTGCCGTGGCCCTGTGTGCGCTTGCTACATGCTTCGTGCTCGTCGGTTGCTCACCCTGCACACCCTGCTGGCGAACGATTGGCAGGTGGACGCGACGGACATGCTCGACGATTCCACCGTCAACGGCGGCACGTACGAAAACTACTTCTACGGGGACGTCTCACCGGGGGAGACAGCCAACGAGATCTGCGCTTACGACGGCCTTACTTCGATAGACGAGTTGAAAGACATTCATGCCCAGCTCAGTGTGTACGACAGCAAGACCTTTGCCGACATCGCGATCTACGATATCAACATCGAGTAAGAGATGTGATGGCATTGGCTGGCTCGTGAGATAGCAAGGCGACGAGGCGGTCGGGGATGGTAATCTTCCGGCCGCTTTTTGCTGGGGATACTTCGATTACGCCTCGTCGTTCAAGCCGGGAACGATATTGCCCTCGGCCACCGCATGCACAGCTAGGCGCAGGATGTTGTCGTAGCCGGTCTTGGCGAGAATTTCGCCGATACGCCGCTTAACGGTTCCCTCGCTCATGTAGAGCTCGGCCGCGATCTCTTTGCGCGTTTTGGCCTCGCACGTCAGTCGTAGGATCTGAATCTCTACGTCCGTGAGCGAGGCTGTGCCTGAAAAGATCGAGTCAGGCGTTTTTTGGGGAAAGGTCTGGTAACCCGAGGCGGTCGAGCGCATGACGGCCATGAGTTCGCCGATGCCGACGTTCTTGTATACAAAGCTGTCGACGCCGGCGGCTTTTGCCTGCTCGACAAAAGTAACTTCGGGCATACCCGTCATGATGACCACGCGCACCGTGGGGTCTGCCTCCTTGATGCGCCGGGCGGCCACGATGCCGTTGGAGCCGTTCTCGGTGCAGACGTCCATGAGCACGAGTCCGCATCCGAGTCTGGCTGTGCGTTCAGGGGCCTCAGTGGCATCTGCGAGGCTAGCTGCGACGTGCATGTCCTCCTGGGCGTTTATCGCGCAGGCCAGGCTCTCGCGCAACATCGCCTGGTCCTCAACGAGCAGAACTTCAATCATTGCCAGTCCCCCCTCTATGCAAGCGGCCCCATCGTAGGTTGTTGCGTCGTGCGGCACGGTGTTGTTGCCCGTTCCCTCGTGCTCCCGCTAACGGGGATTTCGGCACGAACCGTGAACGTCGGCTCCCAGCCCACGCTCAGCGTACCGCCCAACGATGCTATCTCTCTTCTCATTCCCGTGATGCCGCCCCGTTCAATAAGCGGTTGTGGTGACGACTCGCCATCGTCGGTGATGGCGAGGTGGGCTGTGCCGCCGGTACACTCCAGCTCAACAAAAACCTGTTTGGCATGGGCATGCCGGCATGAGTTTGTGCAGGCCTCTCGGATTATGTGCGTGAAGGCTATGCCGGCACTGCCCTCCGGAAGCTCACCGTTCATCTTGATCGCGACGCCCACCAGCGCAAAAGCCGATACAACGGCTTCGAGCTCGGTGGAAGCGTCGGCTTCCGTGCCACGGCGCAAATCGACCATGACGGATGAGAGGAGCCGCTCGAGTTCGGCAACCGATGTGGGGTCGGTCATGCCCATCTCGAGATAGCGATGGAGAATCGAGAGCCGCTGCCCAATGACGTCGTGCACACGCGAGCGCATACTCAGGTAGGCGGAGGCTTGTGCCACGCGCTCGATGTCGGCAAGGCGCATCCGTAGCTCGGTGGCGGCCTCCTCAAGTTCGCGGTTGGTCTTGGCGAGGGCCGCATTTGCACGCGCTGCCTCGGTGACGTCGAGGCATACGATTCTTCTCAGGGGACGGTGGCCGCCGGTTGTATCTCGGACGAATAAACACGTTGTGCTATCGGGAAGATTCACCAAAAGGCGGTCTTTATCCTCCATTAGCGTCTCGGGCACGCCTAGGAAGTCTGCTTCAACGGCCAAGTCGCGGCCGATTTCGGAAAGGCTTGCCCACAGCTGGGTCTGATCTCCGAGGTCGCAGGGTAACTCCAATGCAGAGAGGCATTCCCTCATCCGCACGTTCATAAAGGTGGATCCGCCGGTGGGGCCGATGACCAGTACGCCCGCGGGCATTCCCATTAACGTTTCGGCCGTGCTGAGTTCCGAGAGGCTCTCTGAGCGTCTGACGAGATCGCGAGCGATTCCAGAAAGTCCGCGGAACAGGAACCAGGTTAGGTCGAGCAAGGCAATTAGGTTCCATAACGTGCTGAGCGCGGTGATGGCCGCTGGTGTGCACAGGGCCATGAGCAGGGCGTCGAACATAAAGTCGATGCGTCTTGCACGTAATGCGAGGGCAAACGTCCATGCTGCAAAGAGCGCGTTGATCCATAGCACGCCAAAGGCGGGAAAGGATGCCAGTGCCCGGGCCAGGACCGGCGCACCGATGAGCCCTGCACCGACGGTGAGGATTAATGCAAGGGTCAGGTGACCCAGAATCGCAGCCTCGAGGATGCACATGAGCCGCCTTGATTTCGGAGCCGTCTGAAACGCAATCAGGAACAGGTGAACCACCTGAAGGCTTGCGCACACGAACTCGCCGGCAACCACGAGCATCAGGCAGGGCTCGTTGAGCAAGAGCGGGTTCATACGCACTCACCGTCCTTTACGCGGGCGAGCAACACTAGCTGTCCGGTATTGCCGGTCAGCGCGTAGATGACGTCGCATTTGTCTAGGCGTTCCCGCAAGGCCTGCGTGCGGGGTAGTGAGCTAAGGTCTTCTTCGTCGTCGGATTGTAGATGGGCCCGTAGCTCAATCAAGCCGTCATCGCGTTCGCCAAGATGATAGATGAGTGCTGGAGACGAGCATTCGAATGCCATAAAGGCCATGTCATAGATGCAGTCGTAGAGCGTGCTCGCCTGCTGGGCCGCAACGGGATGGTCGAGATTGACGAGAGCGGCGCAATCGATACCGACGGCGCGCAGATCACAGGCCAACTCGTTAGCGATAAGGCGGATACGGTCGCGGTCAAGCTCCGGGTCGGCCGCTTCTGCAAGGACGAGCGAGCCCTTGCGCTTGCAGTAGGCAACGAGCATGCGCGCACGTTCCAGCTGTCGCTGGCGAGCGTGTGGCTCGGTCGGCAGGTTGTTCAACAACGCTGTGACCTCGGCCATGGACGCGGATAGTGCGGCGTCGACATCGTCCACAAGGCGCGACTTCACCTCGAGTTCCGTCAGTAGTTCGACAAGCTCACGGTCGTGTTCGAGGGCCTCAAGGTCGCGTTTGAGTTCGGTGCCTTGTTTGCCTAGGGTTCGGTTGAGCTCGTTGAGTCCGCTCATGTCTTGGGTGAGGAGCGCCGTTCCGCCAGAAAGCGGCCAGACGATGAATAGACTGTCGGGGAGGTCTGGCAGTCTGAACGATCCTGGTGTGCCGTGATTCGCGCGGTTGACGGCGTTTGCATTCAGCGGGCCGGCCACTTTGGTCTGGTGATACAGGGAGCCGTTGCGTGACAAGATCTTGAGATCGAAAGGAAGATCGTCGAATACCTTTTTGAACGACCTCGTGGAGGGAATGAGTCCTAGGTCGAGGCAGAGTTCGAGTGTCACCATGACGATGATTCCGTACACGAGGGAGAAGTTGAACGAAACCGCCCATTTCGCACGGAGGGCGTAAGCGGCGCAAAAGAGGAGTCCTGCCGTTGCGACCGTGGCTGCTGGCACCACGAGACCGCGCATTGCGCTTCTGCTCGAGCGCCACAAAACGCAGAAAAAGGCGAGGTAATACAGGGTATTGTAGGCAAAGAAGGCCCAGTAGGCAGGGCCGTAGGAGTACATGCCCACAAGGCCCGGGTTGGGTACGTCAAAGGTAAAGAAGAGCCGGTGGACGTCGTTGGTGAGCGCGAGCACGGCAAGCACGATGCCGAGCGCTATGCAAGCGGTTTTAAGCCGTACAGCCGTTTTGCCAAGCTCAATGCCGGCTGACTTCAGCGCGCAGGAAAGGCAGAGCGGTGGCAGACAGGCCATGGGGATGTAGTAGCCGTACCAGAGGTAGCGCGCAAGCTTGAGGTCGGTCGTGTTCCATTTGATGGTCACGGCCGTGAGCCACAAGGTGAGTATCACGGCTATGGCGGCAAGGCGACGTGAGATTCGCGGGTCGAGGCAACGCAGGTAAGCCATGACGCCCCAGAACGAGAACACTATGCCGAAGATGCAGTTGAGAGCGGTGCAATCGATGAAAGAGAAGGCACTGGCGTTATCGGAGGACGGCACGGGAGCCGAGGGAGGCCAGGCGCAGGCGAGGGCGATCACCAACGCAAGGTAGAGGAGGGTGATACTCGCGCATATGGTGGTCAGGAGACCGCGGCGTGAGCGTGTGAAGATGGACAAAACGGTGCCGTTGGGCATATGAGCATCTCCCCGTTACAGAAAAGTTGATAGCGCGCCGAAAGTGAGTGCTGGCACTTGGCATCTACCTAATATCCTGCCCATGCACATGCGAAATAGGCCCGCATGGCATCTTGACTTACGGCTAAGCGCGACGATGGCATCCATGACAGCATGCGTCATGGATGCCATCTATCGTATCGTGCACGTATATCGCACGTATTCCTGTTACTCCCACTCGATGGCTTCGGTTCTGCCGTCCCGTCATTCCAGTTGCATCCAGTTTTCGGCTCCGCAACGGAACGCGTGCCGTCGAATGACGCGACGTCGTGTTTCGTCGGCTTCGGGGACAAAAGCCGGGACAACTTCAAAAACTTTTTTCAAACTCAGGGCTTTGAGTTTTTGTTTTTGTCCCAAAGGAGCTTCCGGCCGTGATTCGGGTGTCCGATTGGGCGGAATCGCCCGTTTCTGAAACTCAACCGCCCTTCAGCCTGCAAGCCGCCAGCTGCAATCGCAAATGATTGGTCGCGGGCGGCTTCCAACGCGATTCCAAAGCCGCAGGTCAAGCGACTGCGCTGCTGACAGGGAAAGGGAGTCGTATCAGGCGGCTTGCCCATGAGTCGACGATGAGGCCTCCGCCGAATGTCGAGAACATGCTGGTAAAATAGGCCATACTTTTTATGACAGGAGACCGAGCATGGCCGAACCCCACGATAGGAAGCCGATCCTCACGATCGAGCAGCAGATAGAGCACCTCAAGCAGAAGGGCGTAGCCTTCGAGCTGTGTTCCGAGGAAGAAGCCGCGGACTACCTGCGCGACAAGTGCAACTTCTTCAAGCTCGCATCCTACCGCAAACTCTTCTCGAAATACGAGGGAGGCCCGCGCGACGGCCGCTACGTAGACCTCGACTTCGGCCAGCTGCGCCTGCTCGCGGCGCTCGACCAGGAGCTGCGCCACGCCCTGCTCGGCATGACGCTCGACATCGAGCATTTCCAGAAGGTGACACTGCTTCGCGAGATGGAGGACCGTGGAGAGGACGGCTACGCCATCGTGGCCGACTACATGGCATCGCTTACCGCTGCGGCCGTTTCCACCAAGGCGCGCCAGGCTTCGCGCGTCGGTCGGCCCATCAGCTTCGCGAACGTGGCCTGCCGCGCCCCGGCGCGGCGCAGAATGTTCGACAGGCGCATGACGGCAAGCGAATTCATGCCGGCCTCCACCAGGCTTTCCGCATCGCCGACGTTGAATGCGCGCGTATGCTGGTCGATCAGTGCGCGCAGAGGGCTCTCGTCTGTCATGGTCATGAAGGCACCTTTCTGGTAGATGGCCGCGTCCCGCCGATCGGCAAGGGCGCGAGCCGGTTACGATTACGAACGGAAGATGTCGGCTAGCTCGAAAGCGCCTGCGCACGAAGGCGCATGCGATCGATCTTACCGACCGCGGTCAGGGGCCAGCCCTCGACGACGACGAGCTGGTCGACGCGCTTATGGGCGGATATCCCCAGGTTTGCCAAGTAGGAATTCAGCTGCGCGACCTCCAAGGCGCCAAAGGCGTCGAAGGAATCGGGCAGGACGAACGCGCAGATGCGGTTGCCGAGAAGCTCGTCGGGGACCCCTATCACCTGCACCTCGCTTATGCCGGGGCACGACGCGAGATATCCTTCCATCTCGCTGGGCATGACCTTCTCCCCGCCTCGGTTTATCTGCTCCATCGCACGACCTTCCACGACAAGGCAGCCCAGAGGCCCTCTGCGGGCCTTGTCGCCGGTGCGGTAGAACCCGTCTTCGGTGAAGGAGGCTTCGGCCTCGGGGGCTCGGAAGTAATGCTGGATCGTGTAGGGCCCGCGGGCGATGAGCTCGCCCGACGAGCCGTCCGGAACCTCGCGCAGGTCGGCATCGACGATGCGCCACTCGTCGGCAGGCGAGATGGGGCGCCCCTGGCAGCGCGCGACCACGTCGTCGGGGTCGTCGGGGCTCGTGCAGAAATTGATTCCCTCGGCCGTCCCGAACACCTGCCGCAAGACGCCGGGAAACGCGGCCATGAGGCGGCGGGCAAGCGTCTCCTCGAAGACGGCGCCTCCCACCAGAATCGCCTCAAGGCAGCCCAAGTCGTACGCATCGTCCCATTCCAGCGTGTCCAGAAGCGCGGATACCAGGGCAGGCACGAGCGCGAGATGCGTGACCCTCTTCTCGTCGATCAAAGGAAGCATCGCGTCGGGGCTGGGGTATCGGCACATGACTACGGTGCCGCCTACGGAAAGCGTGCCCAATGCGCCGGGATTGCCCAACACGAAATTATGGGAAGCGGGCAGCGCCACCATGAACACGTCGTCCTCGTTCATGCCCAGGAAGGCGGCGAAGGCCTCGGCGTCATACAGGTAGTCGGCGTGGCGACGGGGAATGAGCTTGGGCACGTTGGTGGAGCCGCCCGAGCAGGTGAGCAGCCCGATGTCGGTGAAGCGGGGGCGGCGGCTTTTCAACTCGCCGGCATCGAGCGGTTCGTGCGCGATCGCCGCCCGCTTCAGGTCGTCGAGGGAAAACGTCGCGCGCACGCTCGGCGCTTCTGCGCGAAGCCGCTCCGCTAAGCCGGACTCGCCTTCCGCAGGCTTCGGACCGCCCATGACAAGGGCCGAAGGTTCGGCAAGGCGAGCGAAGGATGCAAGCTCCCGCAAACCGTGCGCCCCCAGGGCCATGATCGGCACGGCGCCCGCCTTGGCGATGGCGAGCAGGGCGACCGTATGCCACACGCAGTTTTCCAACTGGAGCAACACGGTGTCGCCCGGCTCCATCCCGCTTTCTGCGAGAAGACCTGCGACGCGGTCGGTCGCCTCGTCGAGCCCTTCGTAGCTTAAGACGCTCTCGTCGTCCACTAGGGCGGTTCGGCCCCTCCAGCGCTTCGCGCAGTCCTGCACGAAATCGCCGAGCGTGCGGTCTCTCCAGTAGCCCCGCGCGATATAGGAATCAATGAGCTTCTGCTCCACGCGTTCGGTCATACCCATGCGTCCACTCCTATGGTCATTGGCCTTTCGGCCGCACTGATACACGAAATCACGTCGTCGACCCCGAGGCGCGCACGATGCAGACGTCCGTGCCCGCAGGTCGAGAGAGCTTGACCGGCCATCCGGACGGTCGAGAAGAACGGAGGCTCCGAAACGATCGAAGAAACGTCCCCGTCGGGCGGGCTCACGGCAGGAGCCATGCCGTCGAGCACATCGGCGCGCAGCACCTCGTCGCACAATCCGCAACCGTGGTACTTTCCCAGCGCCTCCTTGCGGGTCCACAGGCGAGCCGCCATGCGCGCCCGAGCGTCCGAATCCTCCAATGCCCGCATGCGGGAACGCTCCCGCGTTGCGAAGCACGAGGAAATCTCTTCCGAGAAGGCGATCGGGCCTTCCACGTCGATGCCGACCGGCGCTCGGGAGAAGGCGCAGCAGGCGACTGCGCGGCTGTGCGCCAGGCTGATATGGAGTCCCAACCCTGCGCGGAAATCAGGCTTGCCGAAAACCCCGAGCTCGAACGGGTCGGCGTCGCACCCGACGAAACGTTCGGCGACGAGGTCGGCGAGAGCTCCTGCGACCAACGATGCAAGGCGGTCTTCGGCGAACTTGAGCCGCGCGGCCTTCGCAAGACGCGCAGGACGCGCATGCTCCGAAAGCCGCTCTATGGACTCAAAGGTCCCGGTCGCGCCGCCTTTCAGCGAGACGGCGAGCACGAAGACGCCGGACGCCTGCCCCGGCATAGACCCGCATGGAAGACCGATGCCGGGAACCATCTCAGCGCTTCTCTCTGTCAAACGGGGACGGTCACGCCCTGCAGCTCGCAGAGACGGGCGAACAGCCCGCCGCGCTCGAGCAGCTCAACGGGAGCGCCCTCTTCGCGCACGCGCCCCTCGTCGAGCACCACGACGTGATCGGCCCCGAGCACGGTACGCATCCGGTGGGCCACCACGAGCACCGTTTTGCCCCGCGTCAGGCGGGCAATCGCCTCCTGCACGCGCGTCTCGCTCTCGGGGTCGAGAGACGAGGTGGCCTCGTCGAGCAAGATGACGGGCGCGTCTTTCAGCAGCGCCCGTGCGATGGATATGCGCTGCCGCTGCCCTCCGGAAAGCAGCGCTCCGTTCTCGGCGATGTCGGCATCCAGGCCCTGAGCGAGCTCGGACACGAAGTCGTCGCACTGGGCGGCCTCGGCAGCGGCCTCGACCTCGGCATCGGTGGCATCCATCCTGCCCAGGCGGATGTTCTCGCGAATCGTCCCGTCGAAGAGCATCACGTCCTGGAACACCTCCGCATACGACCCGAGCAGGACCTCGGGGTCGACGCCGGCGATGTCCACGCCGCCGAGGCATATGCGTCCCTTGTCGGGGTCCCACAGACGGGCTGCAAGCGCCGCGACGGTGCTCTTGCCCGAGCCCGAGGGCCCCACGAGCGCAGTCACCTCTCCCTGGCGTGCGACGAAAGAAACGTCCTCGAGAACGGGGCTGCCCTGCGTATAGGAGAATCCCACGTCGTCGAACACGATGTCGTAGCCCTGCGGAGAGAATTCGGGTGAACCCTGCGCCACCGGATGGTTCTCGATCTCGGAGAGCCTGGCGTTGCTCGTATCGGCGGCGAACACTTCGAGCATGTTGCTCAACGCGTCTACCAACGGGTCGTACAGGCGCGGGACCACCAGGCAGAACAGCAGAAGCGCCTGCCAGGAAAGCATTCCGGCGGCAAGCAGCGCCGCAGCTGCGAGCAGGAAGGTCGCAAAACCCGCCTGCAGAAGGGAGCGCGCCGACGTGAAGGCGACCGAAGCCGCGAATTCGTAACGTCCCTGCATCCTTTCCTGCTCCTCGAACAGGCGGTTCAAACGCTCTTCCACGCCCTCGAGCCTGTTGCAGGCCCTGATATCCGCCGCGCACTCGATGGTCTCGAGAATGCCGTCGGATGCATCCAGGCGGCATTCGACCAGCTTGCTGCTCAGTGCGTCTTGGCTGCGCCTGCTTGCGACGATCACGGCCACGGACGCGGGAAGCACCCAGAGGCTCGCAAGGGCGAGGCGCCAGTCGCAGGCAACGAGGGCCGCGGACATGAGCACGGCGAACAGCAGCGTGCCCCACATCTGCGGAACCGCATGCGACATCGCATGCTCCCTGAACTCCGCATCGTCCATGATGACGGCTGCAAGATCGCCCAGATTGCGACGCCCGAAGAAAGACAGCGGCAGCTTGCGCAGCGTTTCGGCGATCGAGATGCGCAGATGGCTGCTCTCCTCGTAGGTATCGCAGTACACGGCCTGATGTTTGCGCGATTGCGTGACACCCAGGGCCGCGACGGCGGCGATCGCGGCAAGAAGATGCTCCCAGGGCGCGAAGAGCCTATCCGCCCCCGCGAGAGGAGCAGCGAAATCGAGCGCCGCAATGAAGAGAATCATCACCGGAAGCAAGTTCGCGAAAGCCGCCGCCGCAGTCCAGAGGACTCCGCGCATGAACACGCGCGCACCTCGGTCGCTCAGCGCATACGCCTTCTCGACGATGCGCAGGAAGGGGGCAAACGCCGCATCAATGCGCAACATGGGCCACCTCCGATCCGGACTGCGCGCCGATGACGGAGGCGCCGGAGGCGCTGGAATCCGTGCTGCGAGCGCCGCCCGAAGGCATCTCCCAGAGCGTCGAGCGCACATAGTCGTCCCACATGGTGCTATACCGCCCCGCGCGCCCGAGGAGCTCGGCATGGGTGCCGGCCTCCACGACGCGTCCTCGGTCGAGCACCACGATCTCATCCGCGTCGACGACGGTCGAGAGGCGGTGCGCGACCATGACCACCGTCCTGCCTTCCATGAGGGTTTCGAAGGCCTGCTGGATGCGCGCTTCGTTATCCGCGTCGGCGAATGCCGTGGCCTCGTCGAGCACGACGATGGCGGCATCCTTGAGCAGCGCCCGCGCGAGCAGGACGCGCTGCCGCTCTCCTCCCGAAAGATACGCGGCTCCCCTGCCCACCGGCGTATCGGCCCCCAACGGAAGCCTTTCGAGCATCTCGTCGCACTGCGCGGCGGATAGCGCACGCAGCGCGCTTTCACGCGATGCATCGGGACGGGCGGCGCGCACGTTGTCGATAATCGTCCCTTGGAACAAACGTCCTCCTTGCAGGACGAACGCGACGTTTTCCATAAGCTCGCGAGGATCGAGGACGCGCACGTCGCTGCCGCCCACGCGCACGCTGCCCTCGCATGCGTCCCAGAAGCGCGGGATCAACGCGGCGCAGGTGGACTTTCCGCTGCCCGAAGCCCCTACCAGGGCGATCTTCTTCCCCGGCTTCACCTCGAACGACACATGGTCGACGGCAAGCGACTTTGATCCCGGGTACGCGAAGCAGACGTCGTCGAAGACGATCGAGGAATCGCGCATGGGCTCGGGATCCTCGCGCGTCTTGAGAGGCTTCGCGCTCAAAACGGCGTCAACGTTGCCCATGGCCGTGCGAGCCGACATGACGGACTGCCCCACCGACATGATGCGCGTCAGCATCGCAGGCGTGGCGGTGCAGAGGGCAGCATAGAAGATGAAGTCCGCGACGAACGCCGCCGCTCCGCTTGTTCCTGAGGCTGCGACGGCGAACGATGCGACGGGAATCAGCAAGACGAAGGAACACGACGCCGCAATCCAATACATCACCTGGGGACGCTTGCCCACCTGGGCGAATCCGAATGCGAGATTGCCGTAGGCCACGATTGCGGCATGGAACCTGCGAAGCGAATACGCCGTCTGCTGGAACACCTTCACGACGGGGATGCCCCGCACGTATTCCACCGCCTGGGCGTTCATGGCATCGAGCGCCGCCTGGTAATCGTCCATCGCCGCCGCCATGCCCTTGCCCATCGTGGCACCCAGCAGGCAGAACCCGACCAGGAACGGAATCAGGCACGCGAGCCCCATGCGCCAGTCCAGCGCGAAGCCCAGCACGACGAACGCCACGGGAGCCGTCAGCGCTCCGACGACGTCGGGCAGCTTGTGGGCAATGACGTCTTCGGTCAGGCTAGCGCCGGCATCCACCTTGCGCTGCAGATCGCCTGCACGTATGCCCTGGTAGAACCCCAGAGGCACGCGCAGCAGATGGGCGCAGCACACCTTCCTGATCTGCGCGGCCACATGGAAGGCTGCGCGGTGCGTGCATCCCAGCCCCGCCATGTACGTTGCGACCGAAGCGATCGCGCATGCCGCGGCGAAACCGGCGCAAACCGCAAGATTCGACCCAAACAGCGAGGTCGGCGCACCGAAAAGGGTGCGGAACATTCCCCAGATTCCCAGATAGAAACCGAACGAAAGGATGCTGGAGACACATGAGAGCACGCAGCCCGCGACGACGAGCCAGCGGCAGTCGCCCGCATAGTCCATCAGGGCCGCAACGACGCCTCGACGCTCCGATGCGTTTTCTTCGCCGTGCCTCATCACGCGTTCGCCTCCTTTCCTGATCCGCCGTGCATCCGTCCGTCTTGCGCTGCCTCTACAGAGCCCTTTGGAAGTGCCTCTTGAACACGGCGTAGCCGAGGAAGCCGCCGATGAGGCTCCCCGCGACGCACGCAATCGGAGCTAGAATCAGGTTCTTGCCCGATATTCCCTGCAAGAGCATGTCCACCTGCTCGGACGACATATGGGCGTTCATCATCATCTGAGCGAACATGTCGGCCGACAGGACGGCGAGAATGCCGTGGCCGACCCAGAAGCACAGAACCCAGACGACGAAGGCGAAGATATCGGCCGGAACGCTTCCGTATCCTCCGACGCGCACGATAAGCTCGGAGAGCAGGCCTCCGACCACGATGCCCAGAACCGCGGTCCAGATTTGGCCGAGCAGAAGCGCGATGACGGCCACGATGAGCGAAGACAGGAAGCAGGCCCACGGCTTGCGAATCGTCGCGCGCATGTACATCCATACGATTCCGGCGAGCACGGCTCCGAGCGCGTCGCCGTAGAAATACGACGTGAGCGTGATGCTGAGCGGAATCGCCCCTATGAGCATCGCCATGAACAGGAGCAGCGAGAACACCGCGAGGCGAATCGCATCCTTGCCCTGCCATTTCGTCGTCGTTTCGGTCGGCATGATCGTTTCCTTTCCACGATGGTTTCTATAAAGAAGAGCCCGTCGGTTCGGGCCTGCGAACGCCGCGAGACTCGCGGTCGACCGCATCGGGTGCGAGAATCGATAGAACGCGGGGGAACGTGCGGCGGTCAAGGTCGTAGGCGGCGCGCGCACGCCCCCGATCCATTTCGATGACCTGATCGCACGCCTCGGCGACGAGCTCGACGTCGTGCGTCACCACGAACACACACCGCCCCGCTCGGACGAGCTTTCGTATCTGCGCGGCAGCCAGGCTCATGCGCGCCTTGTCGAGCCCGCTCGTCGGCTCGTCGAGCACGAGCACCCGGGCTCCGGCGCTTACGCCGACGGCAAGCGCCAGACGCTGCTTCTCGCCGCCCGACAGGCTGGCCGGATGGCGATCCTGCTTCCCCTCGAGTCCGAAGTCCGCCACGAGGCGGTCGACTTCCTTGTCGGAAAGGCGGGACGCCTTGTCGCGTCCTATCGCGAATTCCTCGCGCACGCTCGACGAGAAGAGCTGGTAGCCCGATTCCTGGAACACCAGATACACGCTGCCGGCGCGGTCGCGGGCCGCCAGCGGCTTCGCGTCGATCGATATGCCGCCGTAGGTCTCCCTCATAAGACCTGCCATGACGCGGGCCAGCGTCGACTTCCCTTGACCGTTTCGTCCTATCACGGCGATCGAGTGGCCTCCGAACGCCTGAAACGACGCGCCTTTGAGAACCTCCCCGCCCCGTGCGTAGGCCGCCCTCAAACCGTCGGCCTGGATGTCGAGCCGCGCACGGGCGCGCGAGGCTTCCGCGCCCCTATCCGCTCGCACGACCGCGCGCGAAGGGTCGGCATCCGCATCGAACCGATCGGCCGTGCGCGAGTCTTTCGATTCCTTGCCGGCACGCAGCGAAAGATTCGTAAGCGACCACGCCCGCAACCCCATCTCTGAAAGCGTACGGTCGGGCAGGGCCGCGAACGCGTCCGCGGCGTAATCGCCGACGATGCGCCCCGCGTCCATAAGAACGATGCGATCCGCAAGGCCCGAGAGCCAATGGAGCCTGTGCTCCACGATGACGACGGTCTTGCCCTGGTCCTTAAGGCGCTGAAGGGTCCGCTTGACGAGCCGAACCGCCGTCGCATCCAGGTTGGCCGTCGGCTCGTCGAGCACAAAAGCCTCGGCGCCCATGGCACAGGCGGCCCCGAGAGAGAGCAGCTGGCGCTGGCCTCCGGAAAGGTCGTGTATCTCGCGACCGACGAGGTCGTGCAATCCCAGGTCGGCCACGACACGCGCGATGCGTTCGACCATCTCGTCCCTCGGGATTCCCAGGTTCTCGCAGCCGTAGGCGAGTTCGGACGTCGTATCAAGGTTGAAGAACTGGCTGCGCGGATTCTGGAACACCGAGCCCACGACGCGGCAGAGGTCGTCCATGCTCCACTCCTCGGCGTCACGGCCCTGGATCAAAACGCGCCCGCGGCGCCTTCCCTCGTAAAACGACGGGATAAGCCCGTTGATCAGCCTGGTCAGCGTCGTCTTGCCGCATCCTGACGGACCGGTGATGCAAACGCATTCTCCCTTCGCCACCCCGAAGCTCACATCGCGCAGCACGTCGCACGCCTCGTCGTCGGCGGAACCGTAGCCGAAGCTCAGGTGGTCGAATTCGATTTCGCAAACCATCAGAAGAGTCCCATGAACGTCACGCCGTCGCGCGCCGTGAAAAGCGACAGCACGGCATAGGCGCAGACCAGAACGATGAACACCCGGTCCGCCCGGCCGATCCGCAGCTCGTAGAGCGATGAGCGCTCGTAGGAAGAATCGATGCCGCGGACGGTGGCCGCGCGCGACATCTCGTCGACCACCACCGACACGCGCAGCATCAGCGGAACCGCGAAGTGCTCGACGGTCGCCAACGGATGCCGCACGATCTGCAGCGGCGTCATGCGTATGCCCCTCATCTTCATGGCGTCAAGCACCGAAGCGGCCTCGACCGAAAGCGTGGGGAAGAACCTCAATGCGACGGACAGGGCGACGATGGCCAGACGAGGAACGTGCATTCTCTGAAGCGCGCACGCAAGCTCTCCGACCCTCACGGTCACGACCAGATTGACGGCGAGCATCCCTATGACATACATCTTGCGCATGAGCGCAAGCATCGCGCCCACCGATGCGAAGACCGGGTCGCCAGAAACCGAGCACAACCAGGATGCCGACCACAGCAGGACGTATCCGACGCACCATGCGATGCAGGCGGACGCCCGACGGCACCTCAGAAGAACGGTCGCGCCCAGCGCAACCCCGAGCGCGTCGATCGCATCGGGAGTCGGCGTTGTGGCCAGCAGATTCATGACGATCAGAGCGCCGAGCTGGATTCTCGGGTCGACCATGCGGCTCCTCGACCCCTCCTCGCGCAGCATCCGCTCGCAATCGTAGGCGCGCAGGCCTGATCGGGTCGCTCGCCAGTCACGCAGGGCTACGGGCACGCGCGCCTCCTTCCTTGTCTGTCGTGCCAACCAATATGTTAGGCTTATCTGATTTACTGTAGACATGCATGAGGGCGTCACAAAGGCCCGGACGGTCACAATCGCCCTCCCTGCCGGACATTCCCGGCGCGTCAGAAGAGAGGAGCACGCGCCTTTGGTCGAAAGCGGACATACCACGACGCGCACCTGCCATGTAGAAGGACATGCCGTCATCGTGACGGAGGGACCGGGGTTCTTGGACTTCCAACTGGTTCCGGAAGGCGGCGAAGAGCCTTCAAACATGCAGGTCCACCGCGTAATCCCCGGTCTCAGCGTAGTGTTCTATGCGTTCAATTCGCCACGCTGCCATGTGTTCAACGACAGCCAGATCGTGCGGACCGTCGCGCAGGAAAGCCCTCGGTCCCGCCCGATGCTGGAAATAAACATCTGCCGGGGCGGCACCTTCCGCACCCTCGACGGCGACCGGCGCTCGATCGTCGTGCTGCAGCAGGGCGACATCTCGCTCGCCGTCACGAGCCTGAAAGACGGGACCCGCGCTCCCAAGGGCGCATCCGAATGCGATTGGGTCCTTGAGATTCCCACCAGCCGCTATCGAGGCATAGGGCTTATCGTGGATATCGAAGCCGTGGAGCGGTCCGCGGGCGCGCTCTTGGAAGACCTGGACATCGACCTGCGCGGACTTGCCGCGGCATACCGCCTCGACGAGCGCATTTTCGTCATGCCCTCAGGAGACGGAATAGACCGGATAGCCGACAAGCTCGAATACGACCATGACGTAGGGCGTGCGACGCTGATGAAGGTGGGGGCGCTCGAGCTTCTGGCCTGCATACAGGTCCGCTCCGTGCCCGAAGGCAGCTTGGAGCGCCCGAAATTCTCCGTCGAAGCGATCCGGCTCGTACGCGATGCCCGCAATTTCGCCGTGCGCGGCTACCGCACGCGGTACTCGATTTCCGACCTTGCACGCAGGTTCAGCATGAGCGCCACCGCATTCAAGACGACGTTTCGCGAGGTGTACGGAGAATCCTATGCCTGCTATATGCGCCGCGTACGGCTCAAACGCGCGCGGGCCATGCTTGCCGAGGGGGCGCGCGTGACGGAAGTAGCGACCGACGTGGGCTACGAGAACCCTAGCAAGTTCACGAGCGCGTTTCGCAAGGAGTTCGGAGAGTCCCCGTCCGCGTATCGCGAGCGGATGACCGAATCGAGTGGCTCGACGAGAGGCGCGCACGCGTAAAACAAGCGGCGGATGCGAAACGACTCAGGAGTATGAAGTCGGCCGGATCGTCGATACGACGAAGGGGCGCCACACATCGCGCACGGCGCCCCTTCGCATGCAGACTCTTGCGTTTGCTCTGCAGCGGATCATTGAAACCGAACCGCCTAACGTCCGCTCGCGTCCGATCTACTGCGTTTCCCCAAGAACCTTGCCGATCGTGTAGCCCATGAGGCAGTTGCGGGTGTGGCTCAGGCAGTTCAGATTGTGCGGGTAGGTGTTGTAGAACATGCCGCCCGAGGTCAAGCCCGCAGCGTAGAGGCCGGCAATGGGCTTGCGATCCTTATCGAGCACCTGGCAGTCGGTGTTCACCAGCAAGCCGCCCGCGGTGCACAGGCCGTCGGCGTACTCCTTGGTCGCATAGAACGGCAGCGTGTCGATCGTCATCATCATGTCGCCCGGGAAGTTGAAATCCTCGTCCTTGCCGGCGGCGGCCATTTCGTTCCAGCGGTCGATCGTGGCCACGAACTCATCGCGAGGCACGCCCATCATGTCGGCGAGCTCTTCGAGCGTATCCGCCTTCATCTCGGTCTTGGTCGCCGCGCCCACCCAGACGTCCTTGGGGCCGTAGCACGAGCTGGACGGCGTCCAAATCTTATCGATCTTATCAGCGATGGCGCCGTCGACGACGTAGAAGTCGTAGGTTCCGGGCTGCGCCTGAATGGCCATCGCCAGATGTCCATACGGTTCGTATTCGGCGGTGAAGCGGCGACCGAGCTTGTTCACACGCAGAAACGGCATGAGCTGCTCGGGGTCGAGCATGATGGCCTGGGGGAAGTCGTCTTCCGCCGCTCCCACGGCAAGGCCCATCTGATGTCCGTCGCCCGTGTTGCCCATGGCGGCCGTCAGCCAGCGCCCGGGAATGCCGCGCGGGCGGCAGCGTTCGCGCAGCATCAGCTCGTCGTCGCCTCGATACCCTTTCGCAACGCCTGCGCCGCCGATAAGCAGCTCTCCGATCGCCCAAGCCGGGCGGTCATCGCCGCAGCAGTCGACCACGCGATAGGCCTGCGCGCGCAGCGGACGGCCGTACGGAATGTTCGACCACGATTCGGGCAGGGGAAGCTCGACCTCCTGCCAGTTCGACCAGATCGCCGCCTCGGTAGCTCCTCCCATCGAGATGAAACGGCAGCCTTCGGCGAGACGAGCCAGGCGTTCGGGAAGGTCCATGCCGATCCAGTCGCCCGACAGCATCACGGCGCGCAGGCCAAGAGAGGCACCGTCGTTTTCGGCCTGAGTCACCAGCATGTCCAAGATCATCGGAACGGTGTTCCAGAGGTTAACGCCATGACGCTCGACGTATCCGAGCATGCGCGCGGAATCGCGCCGGGCGTCGTCGGGCATACAGACCAGCGTCGCGCCTGCGCCGAGGATTCCGAACACGTCGTAGACGGAAAGATCGAAATCGTAGCTCGACACGGCAAGCAAGCGGTCGCCCTGACCGACGTCCAGACGGGACGAGACATCGGAGACGGTGTTCCATGCCGCCGCGTGGGATATCTCGACGCCCTTGGGCGTGCCGGTCGACCCGCTGGTCATGATGATGTAGGCGGTCGCATCGGAATCAGGCATGTAGGACGCCGAAAGAACGAGCGCCTCGTGCGCATCCATCGACCGCGATGCGTGCTCGACAACGGCGACCGAGCCGAGCGCCGCCGCCTCTTCGGCATGGGCCTCATCGGTCAGAACCAGGGCACACCCGAGCTTTTCGGCCATGAGCTTCTTGCGTGTCTGGGGCTGGGCGGGATCGACAGGAACGTAGGCGCATCCCGCCATTTCCACGCCGAGCATCGCGCACACCTGGTCGAAGCCGCGCGGCATGCAGAGCGCGACGAGGTCGCCGCGCGTCGCGCCGGCATCCATGACAAGACGTGCCAGCGCGCCGGAGCGCGCAAGCACCTGGCCGTACGTCATCGAATGGCCGCTCTCCGCACCGACAAGGGCGATTGCATCGGGGTCGGCGGCGGCGCGCTCGCAGAACGCCGCATGCAGGGCAGCGCATTCGGGTTCGACGCCCAAGACTCCTTCCCACTCCTCCTCAACGGCGCGATGGGCTCCTTCGGGCAGGATGACGACGGGCTCCCGCCAGGCCTCATCGGAAATCGCCAGCCTGCGCACGAGGTCGACGAACGCCTCGAACATGAGGCGAGCCATGCCCTCGGGATAGAGGCCCGACACGGCATCCCACGAAAGGCGCAGTCCCCGACGATGGTCGAAGGCCTGGCAGTCGATCTGGACCTGAGGCGTCTGCGACGTCATGAACTCGAGTTCTCCCAGATATTTTTCGCACGTCGAAGAAAGCAGCTGCTCTCCCAGGTTGCAGGCGAAGACCACAGGCGCAAGGCCCACGGAGGGCCCTCCGGCCGCAGCAATCTTTCGGGCGAGCTGCACGCCGTTCACGCTGCGATGCGCCATGTCTTCCAGGAACCGCCCTCCGATTCGGTCGAGACGCTCGGCGAACGTCTCCGAAGCGCGGCAGTCGGCCTCGAGCAGCAGGATGTCGGAAAAGTCGGATACCACGTGCTCGACGCCTTCGACGCTCGTATCGCGCGAGAACACCGGAAGATTCAGAAGGAAGCGCCTGTCGTCGCTCCATGCGGCCATCGTCTCGGCGAAGGCCGCGATAAGCGTCATCGCCACCGTCTTGCCGTGCCGGACCGCGCGCGCTTTCAGACCCTCGTAGACCCTAGGCTCGATCATCGCAACGAAATTGTCGTAGCGAGGATGCGTGAGGGCGTCGAGGGTCGTCACCTTGGGAAGGTCGGGGCCGAGCGGGAAATCGGCCAAGCGCTGCACCCAATAGTCCTCGTCCTGGGCGCGCGATTCGCGATCAGCGTCATCTCTTTCGGCCTTGAGCTCAAGATACGACGCGAAATCCCAATCGGGGTCCGCCGCAGGAACGCTGCCGTCGGCATAAGCCTGCGCGAGGTCGGCGAGCAGAGATTGGAAGCTTTGCACGTCGCAGACCAGAAGATCGATGTCGAAGCATACGCGCGTCTCGCCTCCCGGCAGCTCGACCAGCGCAAGGCCGCACGTCTGGCCGTGGGAAACGTCCAAGCGCCTCTGCGAACGATCGCGGCGCACATCCTCCATGCGCGTACAAGCGGTATCGGCGTCGAGGCCGGAGAAATCGTAGACCGCAAGCTTCGAGGACAGTTCGCTGGGCTGCTCATCCACGTACTGCATGCCGTCTTCGGTAAACCGGGCACGCAGCATCGGATGAACGCGGAAAAGCATCGACCAGGCCGTCTGCAGGCGGTCGACATCGACGTCGCTCCCCTTCATCTCGATATAGGCGTGGCATCCGTTGCCTCCGAGCGCCATGCCGTCCTGACGCCCCACGAAGTACGACATCTGGGTGTCGGTGAGGGCGAAGGGCTTCGCATCGGCGCGCCTGGCCTGCGGCCGGCCCGCTGGACCAGGCGTTTCGGGGCCGACCGCTGCGGCCGCTCATCTTGAGCTCACCTCGTTCGGCACCCTCATCGACTTCGTGCGCTTCTGCGCCAGGCGATGGGGCGACCGAC
>OKVD01000152.1_pt1 | contig 47088 bp, 48 predicted proteins | sample 1606881 | NCBI WGS metagenome assembly OKVD01 (sample SAMN03281011, study PRJEB24777) | human gut metagenome | isolation source: fecal sample PR176 from 1 month old male Indian infant, caesarean delivered... | place: Singapore | collected 2006-01-13
CGGCCGAACCCGATTTGGCGCGTCTGGCCCGCAGACGGATCATCGACCACATGGACTGCGACGACTGCACGGAGGACTACGTGTTCCTCATGCGCCAGGGCGATCGTGAGTTCGGCATCGGACTGACCACGGTCCTCGCGTGCCTGGCGTTCGCCGAGCGCGAGAAGGCGATACCACCACTGCCACCGGAATGGTGGATCCGCGTGGCGAACAGATACCAATAAGAACCCGGAAAAGGAAATCTCCGTACGAGCATCGATTCTCGTCCGTTGAAGGTTTCCCGGTGGGCGCAAGTAACTTGATGGATTAATTTTCGGGTAGTAAACTCAAACTCGGTTCCGAAAATCAAACTGCGACCGAAAAGTCAAACATGGTCGCCCGTTGTCAGGAGGTCTTTTGGAACGACTTGAACTGATTCGTCAGAACCTCGCGCCGATCAGCGACGCTCTTCCGACGCTGCTGCCGCAGGCCAGGCATCGCTCGCTCTCCGCCATGGAAACCCTCGGTACCCCTCGTACCGAATATTCGAAGCTCTACGCGGACAGCTTCAACGCGACACTCCGTGCCGAAATCGCCGACGACCCGATCGATGGCTGGACGCTCACGGGGCGCGCCTCCTGCCTCCATCTGCGCAACACGACCTCCGGCCTCAAGCTCAGATTCCTCAAGGAATTCAAATTCGAAGGGAGCGTACCGCCAGCCGGTCCGAACCTGCGTCGCAGGGAAGCATGGACTCAGCCAGCCATGCTTGATCAGAAGGTTTCCGGCAAACAGCCGCTCAAGGACTCCGAAATCGTCCTCGCCTGGACCGAGGTCAACGGCACGTTCCACTGTTCCGCCTACCAGCCCACCGGTACCGGCCGATTCCCCAAGGGTGCTCCCTGCATCGCCCTCATGGTCCTTCCGATGGACGGAGACCTCGAGACCTTGGCCTTCAATGGCGGCGGCGAGGAGAACGAGCTGCTGGTTCCGCAGTCAAACATCATCATCCAGGAAAGAAAGGAAGAGACGGTCCGATGAACGAGTTCAACCCCGAACGTATCGAGCTTGCGAGACGGTACCGGGGATGGACCAAGAAGGAACTTGCCGAGCGTTGTGGCATGACCCCAACCTATATCGGCCGACTGATCGCGGGCTCCGCCGCCCATCTGACCGAATCGAGCATCGAGAAAGTCGCCTATGCGACGAATCTTCCCCTATCCTTCTTCATGCTGAGTGAGAACGGCATGGCTTGGGAACGGCTCGCCTTCCGCCGCAAGAAGAAAATCACCAGGACCCTCGACAATCGCATCTGCGCGGAGTTCGAGATGCTGTCGGACACGATCTCCAGGGTCAGGTCGATGTCGGACGTGCCCGACGAAACGGCATCCTGGCTGGATACGATAGCGCCGGCCTCGGATCCGCAAGCGCAGGGAGTCCGGCGCATCGCGGCCAACACGCGCGCCATACTTGGACTCCCACCCACCGGAGCGGTGCGTAACGTGATCCGAAGCGTGGAACGCAAAGGAGTGGTCATCGCACCTCTGGCGGTGGAGGTGGATGATGCGGTCAGCGATGGCATAACCTACCCGGGCAAGGCCCTCATAGGCTATTTCCCGGAGAACAAGCCGGGCGACCGGCTCAGGTTCACCATCGCCCATGAGCTGGGGCATCTGGTGCTGCATCGGAACCGCCGTCCCAAGGACGTGTCCCTGTTGGAGAGGGAGGCCAACGAATTTGCGGGCGAATTCCTCCTTCCCGAATCCGACGCGCGAGCGGTTCTCAGTCCGAGCATGATGCTGGAGGACTACCGGTACGTGAAGTCCGGTTGGGGAATCTCCATCGCCGCGACCGTACGCCGCGCCTTCGATCTTGGCCTGATAGACAGGAACAAATACAAATCCCTGTACGTTCGTATGGCGCAGCGCCACTGGACGAAACATGAGCCGGTAGAGGTCGAAGCGGAGCACCCGATCCTCCTCGCACAGATGCTGGGTCGCGCATTCGGAGGACTGGATGACACCGGGCGCTCCACGGTGCCCAGGGCCGGAGTTGAAGGCTTCCTCGGCATCCCTTTCGAACTGGCGAACGATTGGTGCGACAACGGGCTGACGGAAAAAGCCGAGGACTGGGCGACCATAGGATGACCGAACCGGATACAGGCGACCTCGGACGGTGTTCCGTCGAAAATACCGAACCCTCTTTCGCGGATGCAGGGCCTCATCAAGGAGTGACCAATATGGGAGACGACGAGGATGAATATAGGTGAAGGTAGGGCATTCATGATCAGCGAGGAGAACTTCCCTCTTGCGACCAGAGGAACGAAACCGTATGCCATCGACAGGAACGGCATGAGATCCTTCTACGCCGTGTGCCCCGCCTGCGACATCCGGTCCAGCTGATCGGACTGCTGCGCCGGCAGCAGGACTTTCTTCCCCATCGTCCATACGGAAGACACGTGGCCCGCAGCGTTCCGGGATTGGCCGAATATGATAAGAACGCCTACCTGTCCCGCCCGTTCTCCGATCCGAGATATCGGAGGAAAGACGGCAGACGCGCGCCATCCGATCCGACCGGCCGGGCCTTGTACCGGATCATGCGCGACAGGTTCGACCGTATGGAATACGCGTGGAGGAAAAGCTCCGGACTCCTGTCGGAACGAAGAGCCTACGCCGTGCGCTTACCGTCTGGCGCAACGACGAGGGACGGCTGAACCACGGATCCACGTATCACAACCTGCCGCAGATGCTGTTCTTCGGACTTCCGCGGGAAAGCCTGTACGGTCAATGCGTTTCGAAGGATTCCCCGTTCGTATCCCGTCTGGCCGCCGACGTGCTGGATTAGTCCGGCGTGGCGAGGATGGCCGTGGCATCAATGTCCTCGGCCATGAGCGAGGCCATCAGGCCGGAAGCCCGGTCGCCCGTGAACTGCGCGGCCGGAGCCGTCGTCGGGGCCGGTTCGGACTCGTCGGCCAGCCGTTCGTAGATTCGATCATGTCGGTCATCCATTCCCATCCGAAGATAATCACGGGAATAATTATGCCGCAATTCTATTGGGCCGGTCCAGACTCTCGGTTTTCCGACCGTGAGGGTCTTTTCCGCTGAACGTGTTCGGAATCCATGTGGGGAAGGCGAGGCGATCGTGTCTTGATGCCTCATCTATCGCCTATCCGCGTCTGCGGTGCATGTGGGTATGACGGAGGGTCTGTCCGGGATCGGCCCGGACATCATGCGGAAACGGGGCGAACGAATGACGAACGATACGGCCGAACCCGATTTGGCGCGTCTGGCCCGCAGACGGATCATCGACCACATGGACTGCGACGACTGCACGGAGGACTACGTGTTCCTCATGCGCCAGGGCGATCGTGAGTTCGACAACGTCGCCTTGGCTGGGAGCCGTCCCCGGGATCCATCTCGGTCGCGCATATGCGGAGGAGATGCTGCGCGGATGACAGGCGAACGAGGATCGTCGCCGCGGGATGGTTAGCCCACTTGTCATATTCAGGATTGGTGCATAACGCCTCCACCGTTTTTATGAGAGGGTTGATATTGACATGCCCGGTCGCGCATTCGATTTTCTGTCTGTATACACTGACTTCGCCTTTCAGTGTGTCCTTCTGTTTCTTCAGGTCTTCGTTTTCCTACCGAGGCCGGCGGTTATCCGCGCGCAGTTCCCTCTTCGATTTGAACATCTGGCATATCCTTTCCGTCGCCCGTCCGTACTATTCGTTTCAACATCTACCACGGATCTCGACGCCTAAGGCCGTTTTCCCGGAAATCCACGGCCCCGGATATGCAGGAAGGCCCACGACGCTCCTGAACTGCGCCCCGATTGTTGGACGTTGTTAATTAGGATACAGCCCTAGACCGCGAGGGACATGCTCCGGAACTCCTCCGGGGTGTGTCCCTCGAGTCGTATCTGGCGCCGTCTGGTGTTCCAGTGCACGATGTAGGCGTCCAGCTCGCGTTTGAACTGCTCGTACGAGTCGAACTCGCGGCCGCGGTAGAACTCGTCCTTCAGGTGTCCGAACACCTGCTCGGTGGCGGCGTTGTCCAGGCAGTTGCCCTTGCGGCTCATGGACTGGCGGATGCCGAGGCGTTCGAGCTCGTCCCGCCACCATTGGTGCTGGTACTGCCATCCCATGTCCGAGTGCAGTATGGGTTCCGCGCCGGCGGGCAGGCGCTCCGCGAGCATGGCGAGCAGACGCTTCTGCTGGTCCAGGTCGGGACGCCGGCTCACGTCCCAGGCCACGATCTCCTTGCTGGCCATGTCGTACACGGGCGCGAGGTACGCCTTGCCGCCCGCCACCTTGAACTCGGTGACGTCGGTGCCGAGCTTGGAGAACGGACGGGCCGCGTCGAAGTCGCGTCTGAGCAGGTTATGCACGTGGCCTCCCGTCTCGCCCCTGTACGAGCTGTACCTCCTCCACGGGTTCCTGGAGCGGATGGCGCATCTCAGTCCCATGCGGCGCATGACCCTGAGCACGGTCTTGGCGGATATGCGCGTGCCGAACTCGTGGACCAGGCACATGCGCACCTGCCGGCGGCCGCACCCGTTCGGGGTGCGCTCCCATATCTCCCGTACCATCGGCTCCACGTCCGGCCTGGACACATGCGCCGGGCGCGACAGGTGATGGTAGTACGTGGATCGCGGCAGCCCGGCTATCTCGAGGAGGTGGTCGAGCCGGTGTCCCCGCCCTGCGAGCAGTCGGACGACGGCGCTTCGCTCGCGCCGCGTGACTTGGACGCCCGCAGGGCCCGGAGTTTTTCCAGGTACGCGACCTTCGCCTTGAGGTAGGCGACCTCCTCGGCGAGCTCCTGCTCGCGCGTCGGTTCGGGCTTCGGTCTGGATCTCGCGCCTTTCGGCCTGCCCTTGGGTTTCGGCCTGAGCGCCTCCGGTCCTCCGGCCCGGTATTCGCGGCACCAGCGTTCCAGGGGCGCGATGCTCGCGATCCCGTGCATGGCCATGACCTCCGTCCTGGTCATGCCGTTCTCGACATGGTCGCGCGCCGCGGCGACCTTCGTCTCCCAGTCGTAGCGTCTGCTGCCGCCGCCTCCCATGACCGCCTCCTCGCCGTTGGACCTGTACAGCCTGATCCAGTTTCTCGCGGTATACACCGGTATGGCAAGCCGTCTGGCGAGCGTGTCCTTGCCGGCTCCGGCCTTGATGAGTTCCAGCGCCTCGCGCCGGAACCCGTCGTCGTAACGTCTCCTTCGATCCTCACGCATACGAAAGAACCGCACCTCCGATCATCGAATCTGAATTTCTTCAGTCCAACAATCGGGGTGCGGTTCATCCCGAACGTCGTGGGCCTTCTCGTGCCATCGCGTCATGCGGCCTGCAGGCGATGCTCCTCGTGGTGCGCGCGGGCATCCTGGATGATGAGGGCTTTCAGGTATCTGCTTTTATTAAGTCCCTCGCGTTTCGCCGCGTACTCTATGTACGAGCTCCACGAGGCCGGGACACGGAAGCGTTCCTGTACGCTTTTCTCACGTTTTTCATCGCCCGTCGGGCGGCCCGGGCCGGCCAGCGCGGTGAGGATGGCCGTGGCATCGGCGTCCTCGGCCATGAGCGAGGCCATCAGGTCGGAAGCCCGGCCGCCCGTGAACTGCGCGGCCGGAGCTGTCGTGGGGGCCGGGTCGTTTTCGTCGGCCAGCCGTTCGTAGATATCGGTCATTGCTATCGTCTCCATTTCATCCAATAGTCACGCCATTTGTCAGTCAGATGCTCGACATGGAACACGAGCATGTCGCGTCCTTGCGGTCGTGCGAGCACTTCTATCAGGTCGTCATGCCATGCGCCGGGACGGCGCAGGCATATGACGAGCGCCGCCATGTTGCCGGGTGTTCCGGGCGGGATGGATGGGTCGGCGGGGTCAATGAGCGCGATCCATTCCGGGTGCGCCATGGCCCTGCGTATCTCATCCTCGTCAAGCCGATCCTCCTCGAAATGCTTGTAGGCCGATTTGGAATCGAAGATAATCATGGAAATAATTGTACTACAATTATTGGGCCGGGTCGGGCTCTCGGTTTTCCGATCGCGGAGGTCCTTTCCGATGGGTGTGTTCGGAATGCGTGCGGGGGAAAGCGAAGCGATCGTGTCCCGATGCCTTGTCCATCGCCCATCCGCGTCTGCGGTGCATGTGGATATGACGAAGGCCCGTCCGGGATCGGCCCGGACATCATACGGAAACGAGGCGAACGAATGGCGAACGATACGTCCGAACCCGATCTGGCGCGTCTGGCCCGCAGACGGATCATCGACCACATGGACTGCGACGACTGCACGGAGGACTACGTGTTCCTCATGCGCCAGGACGATCGCGAGTTCGGCATCGGACTGACCACGCTCCTCGCGTGCCTGGCATTCGCCGAACACGAGCGGGCGATACCACCACTGCCACCGGAATGGTGGATAGGAATCAACAGGAGATACCGGTAGGCCCCGTCCGAACCGTCGATGGTCGAACGGCTTTACGATTGGAACCGATATCGGTTCCAATCGGAGGTGTCCTATGGATGTGTTCAAGACCCGTGTCGGGGAATGCAGGGCCATTGCCATCAGTCAGGAGAATTATTTCATGGAGACCAAGGGCATGGAGCCTTTCGTGGTTGCGGAGGGCGGGCATAGGAGGTTGTACGCGGTCTGTCCCGAATGTGACAATCCCGTCCGCATGGTCGGTCTGAACCGTCGCGAACTGGATGCCGGTCATCGACGCCCGTATGGAAGACACGTCGGGCATGACGTGCCTGGAGTGGCCGTATATGACGAGACGGCGTATCTGGAATGCTCGTATTCGAATCCGGGATATCATCGTGATCCCGGTTCGCGTCGTCCCCCGTCCAATCCCACGGCATTGGCCTTGTACCGGATTATGAGGGACCGGTTCGATCGTGTGGAATACGCGTGGAGACGCCGTTCGGGAATACGCCTTGGCATCAAGAGACTGCAGAGGGCGTTGATCCTATGGCGGAACGACAAGGCATGGCTGAATTACGATTCCACCTACTGCAACCTGCCGCAGATGTTGTTCATGGGATTGCCGGAACAGGACCTGTACGGTCAATGCGTGTCCAAGGATGGTCCGGTCGCTGCGGCTCTTTCCACTCTTGACGACGTCAGATTGGAACCCGTGGATTTTTCCGAGGAATACGTTCGCGTTTCCACCACACGTTTCACCAACGTCACGTTCACGCTCGGACCTCCATCCAAACGGAAGGACGGCGAGCATATGGTCGAATACTTCCCGCTATGCCTGTTGCATGAGGGACGTCAGATCGGCGGTTTCATCCAGGTTCGTACGGATCCGGAATGGTTCAGCCGCATATTGAACATGCCTGATTGGCATGAGAACCGTCGCCTGTTGGGGTTGGCGGCCGACGTGCTGGGATAGGTTATCGGCGGGTTCGTTTCGATCGTGGATCGTCGGCATCCGCCCCGTCGCATCGTTTCGCGTGACGATATCGGATACGGGTCGCGTGATGGTCATGACGGGACGGGAGAGCCGGTCCGTGGACGCCTGCTCCTTTCTCCGGACGCTTCCCCCTGTCCGGGATCATTTCCCCTTGGCCATTCATGGTCTCTCCCCCGCTCCCGTCCTCGGATAATTGAACAGGCCGTGTCCGAAGGTTCTCTCCGTTCGGGCATGGATGCCGGCCCCGACGCGTCTCTTCCCCTTCTTCTCTCTCTGAGCGTCGGGGCCGGCCGTTTTCCGTGGCGGAATCGACGACGAGCCCCGAAGGAGGAGACGCGAATGGAAGGATTCAATGCCGACTGGATGCCGACGGCGTATGACACTCCGGCCGGCACCGATGACGGCGGGAGGCATGATCGTCACGGCCTTCGTTCCGGCGGCTCGACCATGGTGAGGATCATCGCCATAGGCGCGACCGTATGCGCGGTGGCGGGTGTCGGCGGCATCATCCTCGTGGATCGGATGGATATGGCGCGCGACCGGAACGTGACAGCATGCGAGCGGGCCGTGCTGTCGCGCGACCGCCAGGCCGGCCTGTTCGACAAGGATTCGGAACGGTACGGGACAAACATCGACGCGGAGGCGTTGCGTAAGGCCGACAAGGACCTGGCACGACGTTGGCTCAAGGCGAGGAACCGTCCGAGCGTGTCGGAGATCAGCTGCGACGCGGATTGCGACAATGCGACGTTGAAGCAGGCCAAGGAAAAGGCCGACGGTGAAGCCACGCGGATGCGCAAGGCCCGCAGGACCCTGAAGTCCCTGTACGGAAAGGCGTCGGACGTGCTGGGCCGCAAGGCCGACAAGGACGAGCGCGAACGGTTCCATACGGCGTTGAAGCAGGCCGAACGCGTGTTGGACGATACGCGGGACGCGGACCTGAACCTGCCGTATCTGCGCACGAGACTCGGCCAGGAGTACGACAAGGCGAAGGAAATGGATACGGGATTGGCCGATCCGGACGAATTGGATCGCATGGCCTCCATCCTTGAATCATTGTCGGAACAGACCGTGGATTCCATACGTGCCGGCCAGGGGTCGAAGGAAGATGACGGATGACGACGGCAACGCGTTCCGCCGGAACGGGGAGGCATGGATGAACTGGACCGATCTGGCAAGAGGCGTCATGTACGCGGTGGAGCTTATCCTGTGCGTGAAGGTGCTGGGCGATCGGATGATGCCGACGTGCCGTCACGGTCCCGACCCGTCCACGGGCATGGCCCGTGGACTGCGTGCTGCGGGATGGATTCTGACGGTGTTGTACGCGTGCGGCGTGGGCAAGAGCCTGATGTACCTGCGGTTCGGGTGGGATGATGATGTGCTGCCGGTCGATTACGTGAATCTGGCATTGGTCACGGCCAACACGCTCGTGTGGATCATCCTCGCCTGGCGGCATCGCGGACGCTGACTGCCGGACCGTTCCCCGTGCCCTTTATGGCGTCATGGCCTTATGGTCTTGCCTGAGGGTTCCATGGCGAAGGATTCCGTGACGTGGGGGCCGGGTGGAAACGGAACGGCTGGTCCGCCACGAGCCTGCGTGCGGGGACATCGCGCGTGAACGGGTCCTCGAACGCCCACCGGTACGTTCCCGGCTTGTCCCGGGTGAGGAGCGGGAGCCTTTTGACCTGGATGGGGATCGAATCGTATCGCGGGTTGGAGAATACGCCGCCCCTGCCGAGGTAGTTGTTGATGATGAAGTTGACTCCCTGGATGGCGCCGCAGTGTGAACAGTTGACGGCCAAGTAGCTTTCCCCCACGAGTTTCGAGTAATTCGTCCTCACCGACAGTTCCCTGCCGATCTGGATTTTGAAGGCCCGTGAGAGGAATCCCATGTCGTCCAGGACGTTCCAGGCGACGATCCGGTCATGCCGGTATCCCCACCGGTCAAGGAACGTGAACACCATCGCGCTTTCCAGATACCGGAACGAGCATCTGTAGCATCCGTTCGGCGACCATGCCCATACGAGACCGTTGTCCACGAGCATGTACGAGGGCGGGATACGGAACGGTTCCTCCTCGTCGAACCAGTCCCCGTCCTCCCTGCCCGTGATGGGTCGGAATTGAACGCTCATGGCCTCTCCTTCCATTCGCCCGGCATACGGGATTTTCGTATCATCAACGCTATCATCATAGGGGATCGCCTGCAGGAGAACGTCCCGTCGTACGGCACAGGCCACGTTGGAGGATCTGATGGAACAGGTGCGCGAAAGCGCCGGATGGTGGGAAGGAGACATTCAGTGAATTGGGTGAACCTGTTGAAAAGCCTTGTATGCGTGCTGAATCTCGTGGCGTGCGTCCGACTGGTCGGACCATACATGATCCCGAACGGTTCCCGTCGATGTTCGGAAGAACAACGGCGGCGCGACTCGGTGTGCCGATTGGCCGGGTGGATCGGCGTGCTCGCCTACTCGTACGGGTTGGGTCATGGGCTCATGCGCATACGGGATGGTTGGACCGGCACTGTTTCCGGCGTGGATGTGATTCTGCTGGTGGTGCAGGCCGTGAATCTGATGGTCTGGACGTACCTGCTCGTCCGCACACATGGCAGGAGCCTATGAATCCTTTGGATGGACTCGTCCATGGTCTGTGAATAGAATCGTATAGACCTTGAAGCCTGACCCCGTTTTGGTCGTGGGCGGGGTTTCGGGTCCGGAACAGATGGCATGCTGCCGCAGGCGTCCGATGACGATGGCCGCGTCATCCGCGATAGCGGGACGTCTCGTCCAGCGGCTGGACCAGATGGCCGGAACGGGCCGAAGCCGTTCATCCTCCCTGACAAGGGAGCGTCAAGTCACGCAGAAGACTGTAAAAAGACTTGCCGTCTGCTTCCGAAGGGGCGTTGGTTCGACGCCCCTTCTTTTTTCGCGGGAGGATCGGGTTTGAACGTCACCAGGGAGAAGGAGCGCATGCTTGGCGAGGCGCGCAAGGCCGCCCTGTCGTACCAGTGTCTCGTTGGCCGGACCACGCGAATCGTCTGTGACGACGGTTTCGAGGTGGCGATACGGTGGAGGGCTGAGAACTTCGCTCACTTGTGTGGCTTGGATTATTATGCCGACGACCATCGCAGGCGGTCATTGCCCGCACGTCGTCTGTATGTCGATCTGCTCGCGCGGAAGCGTATCTCTCCGAAGAGGGTCGCGCCGACCGGTGATGCGAACTGGTTGAAAGCCAAGGCCGATGTGATTGCCGGTGCATTCGAATTGGATAAGGCCGAACTCGTGGTGGAGTCGGGCAATAGTCGTGTCCGATTGTATTTCGGTGGCTCGGCATGGCATCTTGGTCTGGGACGGGATGACAACGGACTGTATTATCCGAAGTCGTTGAAGAAGGGACCGACGTCCGATGAAAGGAAACCGGGAACAAGCCTCCACTATGTCCGGAGTATCGACCTTCTGAGTTGACTGCTACGTGGTGCTCCCATGGCGTTCCGCGACTCCTGTTTTCCATCCGCAACCGTTTCCCGGATTCCGAACTCCATGGGCGGACGTTCCTTCCGGGCCGCCAGACCGAAAAACCCATGCTTCTCCCCTGCCGATATTGTCAGGGGGTTATGTGGGTAGTATGAGCATATCGAAAAGACATCAAGGAGGAACCGTCATGGAAGAGAAGAACACTGTCCCGGCAGCCATTCCACCGGCCGGCACGGAGGACATTCCAACGAGGAAGGACCGCAGGCCGATCATCATCGCCGTGGCGGCCGTCGCGGCGACCGTCCTGGCTGTCGGCGGCGTGTGCGGATACAGGGTTTACGAGAACCATCGGGTGTCTCTGGCGCGCCAGGCGTGCGCATCGGCCGTCGCGGATCAGTCGAAGGCCGTGAAATCGTATAAGGCGCTGCTCAACGCGGACGCCACGACGGCCGCGTTGAAGACGGATGCGACAAGCGTGAAGGACGCGAAGACCCTTGACGCGTTGAAGCAGGCCGTTGGGGTGGAGACGCCCGGCATGGTCAGGTGCGACGCGTCCGACAAGACCGGTCTGGACGAGGCCGCCGCGAAGGCGGACAAGACGACCAAGGGCGTGAAGGCGGATGCGAAGACGTTGGAGTCGGCCGTCAGGGCGGTCGAATCGTCGAAGCTCGACAAGACGGTGGCCGACGCGGACGGACTGTACTCGTCGACGGATGGCAAGGTCCAGGACGAGAAGACCCGTGAGGCGTTGAAGCAGGCCATCGCCAAGCGCGACGCGGATGCCATCGCCAAGGCCGTGAAGGCCGTGAACGATTCGAAGGCGGCGAAGGACAGGGCCGACGCCGAGGCCGCCGCGAAGGCGCAGGCCGAACAGGAGGCCGCGGCCCAGGCGGCCGCCGCACAGCAGGCCCAACAGCAGGCGCAGGCGCAACGCTCGTACTCGTACGGTTCGTATTCGTCCGGCGGCTGGTCCGGTTCCGCCGGTGGACAGTCCTATTCCGGCGGATCGTATTCAGGCGGCTCCCAGGGAGGCTCTTCCTCAAACGCGGGCTCTTCCTCGTCTTCTGCCTCTGACGACATCCACTACGACTGGGAAGACAATACTGGGGATCAATACAATTGCCAGCCGGATAAATTCTGTCCACTTGGATGACTCATTTTCCCCTTGTCCTTCGCAGGCCCCGTCCATTTTTGGACGGGGCCGTTTTCGTCCATACGGCATACGCCCCGAATCGATATTGCCCCTCATCGAGGCGTGCGCGCGTGGAATGGATTGGATGGAGGGGAAACGCGTTTCCGCCATCCGGCGTTCCCGGCCCGCATAGGCGGGGAACGAATCTGCAGGCAGAAATCTCTGAAAGGAGACGGGACATTGGGTTCCACAAACAAGAAATGGGGCAAAACCGCTCTGGCGACCATGGTCGCCGCAGCGACCCTGTGCACTCCGGTGGCCGGAGCGTTCGCGGCTGACGGCGGCGGCGGATCCGGATCCGGGTCCGGGTCGGGCGACGGCACCGCAGGCGGCACCGGCACTATCAGCTGGGTGTACAAGGACTCCTTCGGCGCGCCGACCCGTGAGAACGTGAAGGCCGCGATGGCGTCCGCTGGCGTGCGGTCGATGGACGGCGCCGAATCGAACCAAGTCATCGACGATGCCGTCACCGGCGCGAAGGACGAATGCGTGGCGCGCGCGAAGGCTTCCGGCAACCAGAGCCCGGACTGCCGCCTCGTGTCCGTGGGTTTCGTGCATACGCCCGGCGCGTCCGGCGACTGGTACACGGGCGCGAACGGCACCTTCAATGCCGCCCAGTGGAAGAAGGCCTACATCGATTCCGGCATTCCGGGCAACACTTATTCCTATCAGGGAGTCAACTACACGACCCGTTCGTTCTTCTCTGATGGACAGACTTCCATCAATAGTCTCGCCATCCGTGAGATGGACAAGGCCCCACGCGCCGTCATCGCCATCGTCCTCGACCAGGACGAGCCGCCGGTCGACACTCCACCGGCGGCTCCGACCAAGCGCATCAGCGACGGCGTCAGCGCGGACTCGATGACGAACACCACGACCATTGAATCCAAGACCGGCAGGAAGGGCACCAAGCTCGACTTCAAGGACACGTTCGACCCGCATGGCCAGCAGTACACCGTGTCGAACCTGAAGGTCACCGACAAGACCGCCGGCAAGGACATGACCGGCTCCTACACGTTCAACAGCGCCAACGGAGCCACACCGTCCGGCAACGTGCTGACCGCCACATGGAACGGCGGAAGCCTGCCCGACGACCATGATTTCGAGTTCGCATTCGACGTGACCGTGCACACGCCCGAGACCAGCCTCGTCAAGGACAAGGGCCACGTGTCCTGGAAGGGCGTCACCAAGAGCCAGGACAAGGACACGCCCGAACACGAGTTCCCGACCTGGAAGCCGAACCCGGACAAAAGCTGGGTCAAGTGGGACGCCAAGTCCAAGACCTGGAAGACCGTCATCGACCCGACCGAAAGCAACACGACCGGCGCGGACGACAACGTCTTCCTCGACGGCGACAAGGCCGCCAGCGCGGTCAACGCGACCGTCGCGAAGGACCTCGTCAAGGACCAGCTCGCCACCTTCCAGATCGAGGACGACTACGCGAACGCCGACTACCTGTTCGACGCGGACGCGAAGTCCGAGATCCGCGTGTACGAGGCGGACGCCGACCGTGAGGACCAGTCCAGCGTCAACGGCATCAACACCGTCGGCAAGGACGTGACCGACCAGTACACGATCACCGTCGAGGACACCAAGGTCACCGCCACCGCGAAGGCCGCCCATTTGAAGGAACTCACCGGCATGGCGAAGGCCAGGCAGGTCACGCTCCTGATCCCCGGCAAGATCAACTTCGCGAACGGCAAGGGCGCGGCCCAGGTCCGTAAGGACATGGGCGTGGCCGAGGGCGACGAGACCACGTTCTGCACCGCCGGCAAGGACGGGCACGCGTTGACCAATGCGGGCAAGGAGATCGTCAACAACCAGGCCGTCAGCACGAACGAGCCGAAGATCTGCGGCTACGTGCCGCCGGTCAGGAAGGACGTCGTGTCCGAGGCCAGCCAGGGCGGCGAGCAGGAAAGCGTGCAGGGCAAGGTCGTGTTCCCGGGCCAGAAGGTCGAATACCAGCTGGCCACCACGCCGAAGCTCCCGTCCCAGCTCGCGGACGACGTCGAGCAGGTCGTCTTCACCGACACGTACGACCAGTATCTCGTGCCGGACAAGCAGACCCTGGAGGTCCGCGACCTGGAATCCGGCAAGACCATTTCCAAGAAGCGGTATTCGACGAAGTGGGACGAGAAGTCCCACAGCTTCCGCCTCGACTTCACGGCCGCGTACGTGAAGGCGAACTGGGGCAAGGGCCAGAACCCGCGCGTGCTCGTCCGCTTCGAGGGCACCGTGAGCGAGAAGGCCCCGACCGACCACAGGGTCGGCAACCAGTGGGGACTCACGTTGAACAACAGCTTGACCCCGTCGAACAGGGTGTACAACACGCCCCCGGAACTCGTTCCGAAGAAGGAGGACGTGTCCAGCAAGGACAAGACCGTCAGCATCGACGGCAAGACCCTGCTCCTGGGCGACACCGGCAACTACGTCGTGACCCTGGACGCGAAGCACCTGTCCAAGGACTCCACCGCATACAAGGTCCAGCGTCTCGGCATCGTCGATGATTTCGACGACGAGTACCTGGACGTCGACCAGACCAAGATCGAAGTGTTGGACGAGAAGGGACAGGACGTGACCGGCAAGTTCAACGTCCAGATCAAGGACGGCGTCGCCTACGTGTTCGCGAAGACCGTCGACACCGAGATTCCCGCGACCGGCGAGACCGTGAAGGGCGACCCGCAGCCCTCCGACCTGCGGGAGTACTCGACCCGCAAGCTCGACGCGATGACGGATCCGGCGATCGACCAGGACCTCCTCGGCCAGGAATACCAGGTGATCATGCCGTACAAGGTCTCCAAGGTCAAGGACGGCTACACGGTGATGAACAAGGCCATCCAGGTCACCAACGATCTGAGCAAGGAGACCAACGAGGTGTCCAACCCGTTGAAGCCCATCAACCCGAAGAAGGACGTGACCGTCAAGGTCGGCGGTGAAAGCATCGACGGCAAGTCGGTGTATCTCAACCGCACCTTCCTCTACCAGCTCGACAGCTCCATCCTGCCGGCCGGCCGAGCCTACCCGCAGGTCGACCAGTGGAAGATCGTCGACCCGCTGAACACCGCATACGACCATTACACGGGCCAGTGGGCCGTGTACGCGAGCCATGACCTGTACAGGGACGGCAAGGTGATCGCCGCGAAGGGCGACAAGCTCGCCGGCAACGGCTTCGACTCCTCGAAGTTCGGCGGCGACCTGTTCGACGCATCCGCCGACGACAAGGGCGTTGTGACCGTCGAGGCCACCGAGGCCTATCGCAAGCTCGTGTCCGCGGACAACGACCATGAGAACGGCTGGCGCGCGTACATCCAGGCCAAGCGCGTCAAGGTCGGCGAGAAGATCGAGAACCAGTTCACCGAGTATCTGAACGACAAGGTCCTCCCGTCCAACACCGTTTGGACCCGCACTCCGGACACCACCCCGTCGATCCACGTCGAGAAGTACGACGTGGCCTCGGGCGAACAGGCCGGCGACCGCGACCAGGTGAAGGACGCGTTGAAGATGGCCGGCGACAGCCAGCAGATCGCGTTCAAGATCACCAACACGTCCAAGACCGACTCCTCGACCGGCGAGGGCGCCTGGTATCTGGCCAGGGATCTGCAGATGGTCGACAAGACCATCGCCGGCGAGGGCGAGGTCGTGGACCTGAAGTATCCGGACGATTGGGACACCCTCGTGCTCAAGCCCGGCGAGTCCACCATCGTGACCGGCACGCTCAAGGGCGTCCGGCAGGGCGGCAGGCACACCGACCGTGTGAAGGTCACCGGCACGCCGCTCGTCGAATGCCCCGTCACCGACACCGACCCGTTCGGCGGCAAGAACGACGAGACCCGTCCGTCCAACGTCGTCGACGTCAAGGACGGCGACAAGACCGTCACCCTGTGCTCCGACACGAAGGTCGAGTCCAACACCGACGATTGGAGCGGCTACCGCCCGTCCCTCGCCCGGACCGGCGCCGCGATCGGCGGCATGCTGCTCGCCGTGATCGCGGTCGGCGCTCTTGGCACGGGCCTGCTCCTGGCACGCCGCAAGGCGGCCGGCACCGGCCCGCGCGGCGCGCACTCCGGCAGGTGAGCGAGAAGATCCCGTCAATGATCCCGTTTCCCAGCCCACGCCATGGGACGGGAAACGGGATTCCACGGGCCTGGCACCGTGAAGGGGTGGAGGATGATCCGGCGAACGGCCATCCTCCACCCCTCCTTCTTTCTCGATTCCATGCCCCAACGTCGGTCCCCCGTCCGGAACGGCCGGTTTCCTTTCCGGCTCCGGTCCGCTCAGGGGTCCGTTTGGCGTGTTGCGGGAATCGTGGATACATTGGGGGTATGGCTTGAACTTCATGCCCTTCCTTCCGTCCGGGAGGCCGGGCATGTGGTTCATGTCTTACCGTACGGGAACTTTCCGTCGCGCCGCTCATGCCGTTTCATCGCAGTGAGCCGGGTCGTCTGGCGGAGGGTAATGCAAACACGGGTTCCCATGCGGGGCCGGAACGTAAACCGCACCGTTCCGGCTTTGATTCTTTTTTCTGAGGGACGGCGATGCCTCCATTGCTGCCATGGAAGGGTCCGGATCCGATCATCGTGTCACGGAGGCCGATGATGGCTGGGCGGATGCCTGCGAACGGCTCGGAGTCGACCGTGACGCGGCCCGCCGTGCCACCGATGATTTCCTTTTCCCTGATTTCCCGTTGCGTAACACGGACCGGCACTGCAACGATCTCGGCCTGATAAGGGATGTGGAGGCCTTCGCGATCGGACCGGCGCCGATCTTCGACAGCGGGGCGAGCCCGCGGAACGGCATGGAACCCGATGCCATGAACAACGGCGACTGTCGGACGAAACCATTCCGGATCAACGATTAGGGCGACGGGGACAATGCGTACCGGCGGCTGTCCCTCATCGACGATCAGGGCAAATACGATCCGGACCGGCTGGCGGACGTGCCCGCCATCATCCATGACCAGCCTTCCTCCGACCAGCGTCTCTCCCCGTCGTCACGGAACGAATCGTCTCCGCGATGAGGGAACGTTCGTCGGTCATCAGACATCGGCGAGACGTTTTTCATCCGACACCGCACAATCCACCGATCCGATCGCCGATCCGGAAGACGGCCGGGCCGATCCCCATCAATGCGGTCCCGTGACCGGTCGGAGGCAGCACGGCCTTCCGCCGCCGCGTCCCTTGACAATCCCTCCCTCATGCGGGAATCGCCGAATGGGCAAGGAAAGGGAATGGCATGGCCGTCCCATCCGCGATATCGCGGGCGTGCGGGGTGGTTCCTCCGGAAGACCTCTCGCCTATGGGAAGGAACCGTGATGGGGCTCGTCATCGACATCGTATTGTTCGTCGCCGGCATGGCCGGTGGCATGTTGGTCGTCTCCCTATGCGTCGCGGCGCGTATGGGGGACATGCAGGCGCGGCGTCCGCATTCGGAACGGGACCGTACCGGACGGAACCTGGAATGATATCGCGCCGTCCCGTACGGATATCGGCCCGCCCTCACGTGGATTGGACGGAAGACGATCCTCGAGAGCGTCTTCCGACGTGTTTCATCGGTGAGGGAGGATCCAAATGCCAGCAATCATCATAGTCGTTCTCATGGCCGGCGCGGCGACGTTCCTGTACAGGGCGTTCGTGCTGCTGACCGTCAAGGAGAACAGCACGACGGTGGGTCGCAGGGCCAAGGACCGTGTGCTCGCCATGGGTATGAGGAAACGCAGATCCAGGGCGATCGTGATGCTCGTGTGCGCCGTGGTCTGCTTCCTGCTCATGATCACGGTCGGCATCGTGCTCGCCCATTCGGGCTATGCGGTGTGACGGCCGCGTCAATGGGGAGAACGGGCCGGCTCCCCCGGCCTGCCCGTCGGTCCCGTCCGGTGGAACGCTTCACCGGACGGGACCGCGTTCCGTAACGTTTTTCAAGGATCGGACCGATGTGGACATGATGACGGAAGAGAACGAACGATGGGAGAACGCCGACGACGCCGACACGGACGGGATCGCCGGGGACGACGCCATTCCCGCATTGGAGGATGACGGGCATCGTCTCGGCTCCCAGGCACGTCGCGGAGTCGACTGCATCGGCTTCGTGCCCGCCCCGACCAGGCCGACGCTCCTGGAACTGGCATGGCTGCAGGCATCGGCCGAGGCACGACTGGACGGCATCGATCTGCCGCCCGTTCCCCCGCACGCGTTCACACGGGCCGACGGGAACGCGGTATCGGATGCGAGAAGCCGCCTGTCGGGCATGGTCGCCGGGCAGATCCGCAAAGCCCGGAAGGCGCGCAGGGAGCGTCTGGGCGACGTCGCCGGCCAGCTTCCGTTGGGCTCGCCCACGCCCATCGATTTCATCACCAAGGACTTCAACGCCCGTCCGCTGATCCCCTGGCATCAGACCAGCACGGGTCGTGCTGGCGTATTGACCACGTTCGTCGCCGGCAGCGGCGCTCCCGTGATCCCCGGCCCGCCCGTCGGCCTGGACGTGTTCAGCCGTGAACTGTTCACCTTCGACTGTTGGGGCACGTACGATGCCAGGCTGACCACCAGTCCGGACATCTTCACGTCGGGATTGCGCGGCCAGGGCAAGAGCTTCTGCATGAAGACCCTCGCGGTCAGGGAGACGGGCTACGGCCGGCACGTGATCGTCCAGTCGGACCGTCAGGGCGAATGGGTGCGCATCGCACGGGACATTCCCGGCGGACAGGTCGTTTCCCCGGGCGCGGGCAACTATCTCAACCCGTTCGCCATGCCCGACGCGAGCCATCTGACCGGCAGGGAGGAGCGTGAGGCGTTCCGCCAGGAGGTCCTGGCCGGCCGCAAGAGCGCCGTCATGGCGTTGGCCGAAGCCGTCCGCGAACAGGATCGGCCCTTCCCGTTGGACAAGGACATGCTGTCCTTGATCGACCAGCTGATCGCCTCGTACGACACCGGGCCGATGACGTTGGAGGCGGCCGTGGACCGTCTGAGCGACTGGCAGTGGGTGGATTCCGTGTACGCCAACATCCGCGGTTTCGAGCATTACCGGGATCTGGCGCGTGAGAAGGCCAGCGAGGCCGCGCGAGTGTTCGCGCCCATGGTCCACGGGGGAACGATGAGCGGCATGTTCGACCGGGAAAGCACCATCACGTTGGATCCGAACGCGCCGATCATCGTGTTCGACACTTCCGGCCCCGTGTTCCAGGATCCCACATTGAAACGCGTGTACACGGCCGCGGTCAGCTCGTGGATCGACCGTCTGCTGCAGGCGCGCGACGGATTGCGCCGCATCATCGTGTGCGAGGAGGCGTGGGACCTGCTGGGCAATCCGCAGCTGGTCGACTCGTTGCAGACCAGGCAGCGTTCCGCCGGCCATTGGGGTTGCGCCACATGGCTGATCGTGCACGGCGTCGCGGACATGACGCAGGTGTTCAACCAGGGGTCCGGCCTGCGCGGCAAGGTCGAACAGCTGATGAACCTGATGGAAACGAAGATCATCTACCGTCAGGGAGGCGAGAACATCGCACTGCTCAACCAGCTGGTTCCCGATCTGAGCGAGGACGAGCTGGACATGATCCCGCAATTGGCGCAGGGATTCGGCATCTGGCGTATCGGCCGGTCTCATCCGCGCATGATCCTTCCCGTCGCGGGCCCCCGTTGGGCCGCGACGTTCGACACTTCCGGACTGCGCAAGGCATCCTAAGGCCACGGGACCCGGAAAAAGGCCACTTATCAGGAAACGGAGGATCATGATGGACGAACGACCATGGTACGAGACGCTGGCACCCGACGGGGACCTTGCGGACGGCCCGCGTACGGGTCTGCGGTACGACGCCGAGGAACTCAACGCGGAGAACCGACGCGAGGCCATGGCGAAATGGAAACGGTTCGAGGATTCCGATCTGGGCGTCTGGCTCGACCGGCACACGCGCCTGTATGAGGCATTGTCGGATGAGGAAAGCGTCCTGGTCAAGCACGTGGGCACCATCGCACTGTTGCTTGCCGTGATCGCCACCCTGTTCTCGTTCGTCATGGCCGGGGGCGATCCCCTGACGACGGTCCTCGCCTGTCTGCCTTGGTGGGTGGGCTGTTTCGTCACGATCCTTTCATTGTGGATCTTCTGGGATTCGTACCGGGATTCGGGCGAGCGTGCGGCCGACTGGCTTGGTTCGCGTCCGGGCATGGCCTCGTGGCGTCAGATCGCGGACTCCTATGGTCCGCGCAGCGTGATGCGCGATGTGGTGCCGGCGGTCCTGCCGCGCACATTGTCCGAATTCCAGGAGCGCAGGCCGGGCGCGGTCATGCCGAAGCCATGGCATGCCGCCATGCTCGTGGGCCGATGCCACCACATGGAAGTATGGTTGGGATGCGAACGGCACCTGTACGTGGGGGGGCGGCCCTTTTCGGGCAAGACCGTGTGCGTGGCCATCCCCGCCGTGGTCGAGGCCCCGGGTTTCGTCCTTGCCACCTCGACGCGCGGCGACATCATCAAGGCGACCCGTTCCCTGCGCGAGCTTGGAGTGACCGACCGTGCCACGGGCGCCGTGTACGGGGCGCGCGGCGAGGGAACCACCCACATCTTCGATCCGGAAGGCGTCGCGGAGAACGATCCGCAGACCCGTCACAACATGTTCTGGACGCCTTTGCAGGGTTGCGACGACCCGGCCACGGCCATGCGCCGCGCACAGACCATGATCGCGATCACCGGCATGGGATCCGGCTCCAACAACCAGGAGTGGGGCGTGTCCGCCGCGCAGTACGTGCAGGCCATGCTGTATGCGGCGGCGATCTCGGATAGGACCATCAACGACTGCTACAAGTGGAGCCGGTCGCCGGAGGCCGCGCAGGAGGCCGCCGACCTGATCCGCCACAACACGCCACAACGTGAGATGAACCAGTGGGCCGCGACGTTGAACGCGCTGCCCCACGTCGACCCGCGTCAGAAGGACTCGCAGTGGTTCGGCGTGATGAACGCGTTCGCGATCCTCGCGAACCCGGACGTATGCGCGCGCATGGACCTGTCCCCCTCGGACCCGCGACTGATCGACCCGAAGAGCATGGTGTTGCGGGGCGACACCGTGTTCGTGCTTTCGAAGCCGCGCCGCGAACATGAGGCCGCCATTACCGCCGGCATCTTCGTGAGTCTGTTGCTTGACACGTTCCAGGAGGCGTGCCAGGACCTCGCGTTCGACCGGGTGTCCGGCTCGCGCGGCAAGATCGAGCCTCCCGTACGATTCGTGCTTGACGAATTGTCGAACCTGGAGGCGTGGCCGGGCCTGCGCAACGCCGTCACGCAGGGCGGCGGCAACGGCTACCAGGTCATCATCGTCGAGCAGTCCCGCCAGCAGATGGCCGACGAGAAGGACGGTTACGGGCGCAACGTGGAGCGGACCGTGTGGGAGAACTGCCACAAGGTCATGCTCAAGGGCGTGTCCGACGATGATACGCTCGACTGGTGGATCAGCCAGATCGGCCGGCATGGGCGCATCAGGGAGGAACGCAACTGGAATCCGGGCCAGGGGCCGATCGGCGGATTCTCAAGCCGTCACGAACGTGAGGATTCCGTCACGAGACGGGAATTGAGCATGCTCCCACGCGGATATGCGATGGTCGAACCGTTGGGACAGCAGCCTGCCCTGGTCGAGACGATCCAGTTCATGCGACGCAACTGGTGGCGTCCGGGCCTCGAGCGGATCCAACCGCGGGCCAGGTCGTGGCAAGGGTATGGGACCGGCAGGGACGGAGGCGTGAGGGTCGATGGACGTCGATGAGCATTACCGGCGGATGATGCAGGCCGCCGGCTCCAAGGAGGGCCGGCGGGATCCGGGAACGGAACGTCACATGGCGCAGGACACGTTCGATTTCGGCGACGAGATCGAACGGACGGAACCGGAAGCCGTGGCCGACGCGGACGCCCGCCGGCAACGGTCCGTGAAGGCCGACGACCTGGAGCCTGTCACTCCCATGGGAGCCGACTACCGTTCCGACCAGGACCAGGCGGTGCAGGATCTGGTCGATTTCGCACGGGAACGGTTCGCCCGGATCCGTGGCGCCAGCATGCCGGGGCCGATGGTGAACAACCTGATCACGCTCGCCCGCGAGATGTTCGACCCCGCTCCCGTGGAACCGGAGTACGGGCCGGGCCGGTGGGCGAACATGCGCCAGACCGACCTGAAGAAGGAGATGACCGTCGCCCGTCCGGTGGACCTGTTGGGAGCCCCGCCCCGTCGCGACATCGACCTGATGATGCTGCACACCGTGCGCATGGGCGTGTTCCTGACCACGCACTATCCGTCGTGGGACCAGACGCTGCCTTCCTGCTGGCTGTTGCATGATGACATCGTCCACGAGGTGTTCAGCCTCAAATGCTACATGGACCTCGTGGTGGGCAGCGGCAACGGCGGCCTGTACATGCCGACCCTGCAGGCGTTGATCCATCAGGCGTTGGACCGGGTCAAGGACGATCTGAAGGATTCCAACGCGAAATCCGACGATCACCGGCATCATCTCTCCGATACGGAGGCCCGGGAACGTGAGGCCGCGCGTCGCGCGGCATACGCGCAATGGTACCGGCATGAGGGCGAATGGGCTCCGGTCGTGGATCCGGGTCTTGACGAAGGGGAACGGGCCGAAGCGATCCGACGGCAGGACTTCGATCCGGGATACTGGGGCTACCGCATGCAGGAGATCGACGGGATGACCGGCGAGATGACGCCGGCCGCATCGTTCATGACGGATCAGGACGCGTTGGACGACATCGCACACCTGCCCACGGGCCATCATGTCGAATACGAGGCTGAGGTCAGTGACGGGATCCTACGCTCCGACCTGGCCGCATGGCGTGTCGAACTGGAGGCGACACGCCATGATTTCGAGCGGGCGTTGGCCCGTGATGACGACGATGCCCGACGGGACGTGTTGAAACATGCGGGCCTGCTCGAGGAGAAGGCGCGACGCCGTTGGCTGGAATACCGGTCACTGGAATCGAAGGAACGCGACCGGCTCGACCGCGCCCTGTCCGCCGCGGGCCTGCGTCTTCGCGACGATGACGGGAGCATGCGCGGGGAGGACCGTCGACGGCTCATGGACGAGACGCGACGGATCCGCGACGTACTGCGCGAGCATGGCCGCAGCCCGTCCGACGACGGGTACACGCCGTTGCCGTTGGGCCTGCAGCGTGACGACGTGGAACTGTTGGAACGTTTGACGGACAACGGCACCGGCACGTTCGACCGGATCGAACGGCTTCTTGGGACGATCGGAAAGGTCTTCGACGATGAACGGCATGAATGAGGGCATGCGGCCGAGCCTGTTCGACCAACTGGGCGGAGGCGACGGGCAGGACGATCTCGACTGGTTCGAGGAGATGAAGGCCTCCGGCACGCGGGACGGCGGGACGGAGGAACGTTCCCGACGCCGGCGCGCAAGGAGCCGGACGGACGGGCATGGGATCGCCATGGCCGAAACGGATCCGACCGTACCGGAGACGGCTCCCCTACCGATGCCCGCGGGGAAGGCCACGACGGGCGGACCCGTCGCGGATGGGAGCATGACGGGGCCGGAGCGGCCCACGATTCCGCCGGGGTCCGCCGTGCCGTCGCCGGTGAGCGCGTCCGAAGACGCGGACGGCATGACGAACCCGCCGATAGGCCCGTCCATCACACTGACGGTAGACGTTCCCCTGCCCGCCGGAGACGCTTCGTCCATCACGCCGGCCGAGACGTGCAAGGGCATGAGGGAAAGCCTGCAAGCCGTGGCGGACCATGACGATCCCGCCGACGGCGGACCCGCCCGCGCGGGAAAATGGCCGCATCGGATCCTGATCGCCGTGTGCGTGCTCGCCGTCCTTCTGACCGGCCTGGCCGTCGTCGGCGGAAAGGCCCGGGAGAACGCGCTTCTGGAGGCGTCACGGCACGTCACCTCGTCGATGGACGCGTTGAAGGGCGCGAACGGCAAGGCGCGTGGGATACTCGGCTCGTACGGGAGCGATGACCTGTCCGATCCGGACCTGCTCGACGAACTCTCCGCCCAGGTGAAGACCAATCGCGTCATCCTCGGAACCTCCCACGACGGACTGGACGCGAAGCGGTCCGAATCATTAGCCGGCAAGGCCGACACGGCCACGAAACGCACCCTCTCACTGAACGGGAAGATCAAGACGTCCGCCGCCGACAGGAAACGCGAGACCGCCTCCAAGAAGCTGCGGGAGAGTCTTAAAAAGGCCAGGAATCTGAAATCCTCCGTCAAATCGGAGGATTACGTCAGGAGGGCCCTGTCCGATCTGGACAAGGCCATCGGGCAGGCCGAATCATTGTCCGACGACGCGACGGCCGACCGGATCGACAGGGTTCGTGTCCGACTCGACAAGGCATACGGGAGCGTGTCCACGCTCGTCGAGGAGAAACGCAAGGCGGACGAACAGGCCAAAGCCGAGGCGGACGCGAAGGCCAAGGCCGAACAGGAGGAACAGGCACGCCGTCAGACGCAGTCCCGGCAGACCACGACGCCCCAATATCAGGCCCCATCCTCCGGCGGCGATATCGGAGGCTCGCACAGTGGTTCCGGTAGCGGCTCCTCCTCCGGACAGGCGGATTCCGGGAACTCCGGCGGATGGAGCGTACCCGCACCCGAAACCGATGACGGCCTGCCCGAATCCGATTCGAGCCTGTGAACGACAAGGAGCATCACATGTCAGGAAGCAAACGTCCCGCATCGACACCGTCCCAGGTCCGTCAGGCACGCGTATGGATCATCATCGCCGTCATCGGCGTAATGCTGATGGTCCTCGCGTTCAACCCGTGGCGTTCCACCGGTGGCACGGTTACGGGATCCGCTTCCGCATCATCGTCCGCCACCTCGTCCGGACACCCGTCGAAAAAGGTGAGGAACGGGACGTTGGAACAGCAGGCGGCCACGATGTTCACCGGGGATGCGGAAAGCATCGCCGACGAGGTACGCGAACTGCTCAACGCCCCGGAGGACTCCAACGTGGACACGCTTTCGAACCTGCTGTACCGTCACGACCATCAGGATCTCGCGGAGGCGAGCGACCTGTACGACGCCATCGGCTCCGAAAGGCCGGTGGAACGGATCCGTGCGCTGGCACGGCAATGGTATCCGCAGGCCATGCGGGCGGCCATAGACGCGAGACTCGATGATCTCGAGTCCGCACTGTCCGGCGCGGGCAGGGCGGCCGACCGGCTCGACCGATTGGGTTCGGCCGACGCATCCTGCAAGAGCCTGCGCGGCGCGTACGAGACCGCGAAATCGTTGGTGAACGGCAAATCCCAGGATTATGGCGCACTGACCAAAGCCCAGCAGGACCTCACGTCCGCGATGTCGGGCTGCGCCGCGAGCCTTGAGGGAGACCAGCTGACGAAAGTCTTCGGCCAGGCCCAGGGATCGACCGACGACACGGATGGGGATGATGGGCGGTGAGCGCGACGAACCAGTCCTGGAGAATGCTGTTGCCCCATGACGGCATGATCGGCATGAGCCCGCAAGTGGGACGCGTCAGCGTGCCCATGGCGGGCATCACCCGTCTGCGTACCTCCGACGGGCGCAGGTGTCCGGCCCTACGCGGCGTCTGGAGCGAGGGAGGCCGGAGCCTGTACGTGCTGCTGGTGCCGTATGACGGTCGCGTGTCGAGGATGATGAGGGACGTCAACCGTGGGGACGTCATCGAGTTCGTCGGCATGTCCGGCGAACGACGCGACGCGGGAGGAGACACCCATTACGCGGTCGTCGTCCATGACATGAACGTGGTCAGAACCAACGCCAGCCGTATGGAAAACGGGAACTGAACGCGCTTCTCCCCCATACCACCGAAGTTCGATACGATCATTTCACGAGAGAGAATCCTATTTCCCCCCGGCGCCAGCCTGTCCCTGATCCGCGTTTCCGGACACGTTCCCAGGTTTCTTTTTGTCACGGCTACTTCGTGACGCAATGGGCTCAAACAAATTCGCGATTATGGACACGACCGGCACGGCGAGGAATCCAAAAGACCAAGAGCTTTTCGTGAGAATGAAAGCCACCAGTGCGAAAATCATGGCAACCAGAAACAGGAACGTGCTGACCCACATGCCTTTTCGTGCCTGTTCGATCTCAGCGTTCACCAGATCATTCTGTCTCTTTGACTCATCGATCGTGAAGGCATCATTCCAACGACACATACGCTCCTGTATATTCAGGGGATACTTGTTGAAGTCGTCAGGCTTCGGAAGCATGCCGGAATACGATTCACTGACGCCCATCTGCATAAGCGTCGCAATTACCTGCGCCGTGAGTTCCGGATTCGTTATTTCCGGTTGGACTCGATTTTCGATACCTGTGACTTGCCGAGCATCGACGTTACGATTCGGCTTCCTGCCTGTCTCGCCAGGTTCGTCCTCGCGTTCCGCATCGACTCCTCCCGGAATCTCGTCAGCCGTCGGGTTCCACTCAACCCCGGCACCGTCATCGTTCTCATCAAGTTCTTCATCGTCCACGACTCCTCCGACCATCTTCAACTTATTTTTATCCTACACAAGCTACCACGGAGGAACGATGATCGCTCGGTATGTGGCACTGTAGGCGAATGCACAGCCACTTGTTTCGTCGAGGGAATAGGACTGGAGGCACTCGGTAGGGATGGATAAGCCGAGATAATGTGGGCGACATGTTGGCGCGCGGCGCATCAAACTAGCACAACGTTTATTTCCGGTGATTTTGACGTCGCATGACCACCTTGAACTCATACGTCGAATCGGTCCGTCGAAATGACATGCAGGGCGTATCACTTGTCACCTTGGAGATCTTCTCGTCGATGTCTCGGACGCTTTCCACAATCTTTTGCTGGGAATCGTCCAGAGAGTTTTGGACCTTCACGCACAAGTCATCCAACTTCCCATCGATTTCATTCTCAGTATTCCGGGAATCGTTCTTCCTCCCGTCATTTTCTATGGCATTCCAGAAGATGTTGAGAATTTCCAACGGATATGAGATGACGAGCAGAGCTATCATCGCTTTTCCGACATCCTCTTTTTGGATGAGTTCCGTCATTCCCGGTATGACATTCATCAAACCGCCCAGAAGAAAGAAAACAAGGAGATAGGAGAGCATTCTCCAAGCGTTTATCTCGAACTCATTATTCCTGACGGGCTTACGCCTGTTCAACCACGCGATTATCTCCAGCACCAGCAGTGCGGTGACAAACATGAGTTCCATCAAGCAAAAGAGCGCGTTCGCCATCTCCTGCTCTTCACTCCAATCGTATTGGAGTTCGATGATCCTGAGTGAGCAAATCACGAAAAGGAAATATATGATTTGCCAGGCAAAAGATTCGCGGTGCGTACGAAAGCCCCTAACCCATAGGCCCCAAAGCATGACCGTGAGCAAAGAAGGCCATGACCAAATGAGTTGAAGCAAGTTCTTCTGATCAAAAGCATGACCCAGGATATACAGGGGAAAAGCCACGAATACGGCAAACCCGGAGAGAAAAAGCATGACGTAAGACAACAATTGTTTGAGCAGGTTCCCCACGGTTTTAATGTGCATGGATGATGCATTCCTCCTTCTGGCTTTCGGAGACATGGCCAATCCTATCCGGACGATCAGCCGGACGACTGCCTGTCCCCTATGAGCCTCCTGAAACGTCCATTTGCGGGACGCCACCATGCAATTCGGCCAAAACTAGAACAGTGGCACTTCCGACATCTCGGCGTTCTCACCGTGATGCTCCTCGTTGCTCTGGTCGAAGCGGCAGTACCGGCATTCCCCGCACGGGACGAGGCCGTCCCTGTGTTCACGGGCCGTGTTCACGTCGAACAGGTCGGATGTGGTGAACACCTGCCAGGAGGCGTCGAACGTCTGCCAGTGACCCGTATCCTCCGGATCGGCCGCCTTCACCGACGCCGAGCGCGAATCACGCACTCGCTCCAACCTCGCCTGCTTCTCTGCACTGCGGGTCTGTGCGACGGTCGGGACGCTGGTCTGGCTCGGGAAGACAGTCACGCGTTGAGGGCCGACCGTGATCTTGCATTGATAGACTTCCAGCACATCCCCTAAAGCCCTTTTGAATTTCCGTTTGAAGTCCTTGAGCTCGGAATCGGAGCCGAACTGTTGGTAGAGCTGCTGCCAGCTGATCGTGGCCGGCTCGTGCAGGTTGTAGACGCGCTTGGTCAACCACCAGTAGATGTCGATAGCCATCGGCTTTTTCAGCGCCGAGACCACCTTGAGATCGACCGGTACCGGATTATCCCGCAGCATATCCACATATTCGGAACTGAGCCGCACCCAATTGTCCGCTATCTTGCCTTTTCCGTGAGGGAAGATTCGGGTTCGACCAGTCGATCGGGTACTTTTCGGGAACGGTGAAGTTCACGCCCTAGCTCGTTGATTCAGTGTTGTTGCTAATGATGTATACGCAATTTGAACAGTCGCTCCATTTGCGGCTTGATGCTCTTCAGCTGGCGTCTGCCAATGTGTTTGAACAGTGCGGTTCATGCCATGCTCTATGCGTCCCGGAACAGGGGCAAATGACGTGAACATATGTGCATTCACTCGGATCACGATGCAATCCGGCATGCCCGGGAAATCTGGAACCCCATGGTCGGCCGAGGCTTTTTAACGGTCGCAGGCAAGCCCGACGGTCCCCTCCATAAAAAAGAAATCAAATAAGATTTATATAATGATTTATTATATCGATTATATATAGAAATTATGGAGGTAAGGTTAGGATCGCGGCCATGGGGGTATGTTTGCCGTCAAATCGCTAACACACGCTAATCGAATTGATGACACAATCCTGACCATTTATAACTGAGGTAAGGCATTAATCTGGTCAGTATTAAAGAAGGGGGTGCCAATAGTGAACATATGGTGGCGCAGAGCAGTAGTTTATATTCTCCGTATAATATTACCTGCCTCGTTGCTATCGCAGTTGGTGGGTAGTGTTTTTTGCGGAAGATCTTCCCCCGGTGGGGCCATAGGGTTCTGGATTGATTGCTCTTCTGCGGTCGTTGTCCGTGTGATTTCTTCCTGGTCTACACGCAATGGACAGTCTTGGGCACACCGCCTCTTGAGGATACAAGTACTCGATCAGGATTCCAATCTGTCCATATCCGGCATGAGAATGGGTATACGAGAGGTAGCGCACTTGGCCGATTTCGTGTCACCTTTCATCGGATTCCTTTGGCCTTTATGGGACAACGGGGGACGGACCTTTGCAGATAAGATCGCTAGGACTATCGTAATCGCTGAAAAATAGGTATACTTGAAATGACGCAAAGACGCGTTGCTAATTAAAACATAAAAAGTGGATTTAGCCTAATAAACATTATCACTTGACCACTACCGGAAATTCTGTCGTCTACACTAACCAGTAGGTGTTACAGGGGCACCTAATGCCCTCAAGGTGGATGGCCTGAACGAAAGAAGAACATATGAAAAAGCAGATTCTGTCCGCTTTTGCAGTAGTAACAGCTATTAGTATCGTAGTCATCACTCCAACCACGGCATTGGCCGATGACATAAAATACAGTCAGTCGATATATGAAAAAATAGGAATGGACAGATCGGAAATAGTCTCTTGGGTTCAAGATTCGAGGCAAAACGTATACGGGAAGACGGAAGATGAGGTGATGCAATATCTGATTGCATCGGCAGAGGAAGAGCGATCTTCTAACATCCAAACAGATAACGCAATTACACGCGGTTCTTGGTCAAATCAATGGTTTTCTAGAGGAGTTTGGATCGCACGCGATGGCATGTGGTCGCTATCTCTGCAACCTACTTGGTGGGCTGCTGCAGCCACTCCAACGCGCTATTATTATGCTGAATCGGCATGGGCAACGATTCCTCCACAATTTAGTTCGAGTCGCCATTGGACAGCCTATCCGACTGCATCAAAAATGATGAAAGAACAATTTGATTGCCACGTCAGGTATGGCACGCTCAAAACACCATACAATCTTGAACCTTCTAGGACATCAATAAGCCAGATCACCTGCAACTGAAGTGAGGTGGTGCCATGTATGACAAGATTCCTGGCCTGCTTTATTCGACAGGCGCCTTATTTACCGTTGTTTCTTGGGTCTTCATCTTATTCTCGAGAGACATCCATCCAAAGAACAAAAAGATTCTCATACTGCGGTTATCCATCATTTGGATGCTGTTCTTTGCAAGCTCCGTACTGATGCTTGTATCGAACCTATTTTTCGATGCGTGCGCGGGCTTCCTGGATCCCGATGTCCTCGATTTCTACAACCAGAGGTTTATACGGCTGGCGCCAGCAGCGACCTGTGTGATGAACTTCTGTGTATCCACGTATTGTTCCATGAACCTTGTCAAGGAGTACACGAGGATCAAGTAACGTTACATCATATTCGATTCGCTTGTCGGATCAGTCGGTGTCGCTCCGAATCGAGACGCTGACCGATGCCGATGCAGTTCACGCTGTTCGCAGACAACGGGTAGAAGCCGTCCAACACACCGGCACCATCCATGGCCACGTAGGTGACGGTGGTGACCCTGTCTAACGTGTTGAGTACATGACGGACCAGCCACGAGTCGAGCGAGGTTCCCTGCCTCAATGGAAGTCCGAGAGTTCGTCGCCGGGCTTGATGCGCCTAGGTCTGGTGAAGACTACAGACATTGCGGATCCTAGTCGGGCAATTCTCTCAACTGGCGCGACATAGCCCTCTCTAGGGCGTCCCGGAACTCGTCGGACGCCTCGCCCATGGATTCATGCCCACGGGAGGATCCCATCGGCCCGGCCCGGCAGTGGTCGGGGCGTCTTTTCCGCGCCGTCGCCTTCCTGACGGCTACCGTGCCGGCGATGGGCTCGCCGGCCTCGCGTTCGCCTTCGAAACGCATGTCGTCGTGCCCGCCCCTCCTACATGTCGAGGCCGGGATCGTCGGACCTGTCGAGTCCGGGACCGTCGATGGGATCGGGCAGCGGCAGCGTACCGGATCCGATGCCGGCCCACGGGTCGACGCCGGAGGTCTGGATGGCGTCGGATTCGACCGGCTCCAAGGATCGGCTCAGGTTATCGGCCCACGGGTCGCCCTCCCATGGATCACGGCCCTGCAGGCCGGCCTCGTAGATTCTCACGTCGATGAGGTCCACGGTCTCCTTCTCATCGAGCCGCATATCGTCGAGAGGTTCCGCTTTCGTCGTTTCGCCGCCGTCGAGGCGCATGAGGCTTGGATGCGTACGCCCGTTCGGATCCATGTCGACCCCCGCGGTGAAGACGGTGCCGTTGTCGATGTCTATCAGGACCTCCACACGGGCGGGGTCCGTGGTTCCCACCGGGTTTCCGGTGTCGTTCATGCTGATGGTGACGTGCGGGTTGTCGGCGTATCGGCGTTCGAGCATGTCCGCGAGATCCATGGTCTGCCGTACCGCGTCGCGTGCCGGCAACGCATACCAGCCGAGGCTTTCTCCCGTCGCCGTGGCCTGCGTTTCGCAGAGCCTTGAGGCTTCCTTCCGCTCGTCGAACGGGCCTTCGATGCCCCGTGCGTGCGCGGGCGGGTCATCGACGGAATGGTATCGTGAGATCATCCGGAACAGGTTTTCGAACGCGTCGCTTTCGGAGTCGTATGGGCCGGCATGCCAGGCCTGCGTGTCTTCGAGTCGTGCGATGTAGCCGCCGTCCGGAAGGGTCATGACGTATCCGAGCGGTGTTCCGTCGGGCGTGTCGTAATAGAATCTGGGCCGTTCGTTCCGATATTTGGCGCGCATGTTCTCGCGCAGGTCGTCGAGGGTGAACCGGGTGCCGTGGTATTCGAGCCTGCCGGCCATGTCGGGCTCCTTGGGTCGGGTCGTCGTCATGGACCGGTTTTTCGCCATGTCGATGACGTCGTTGATGTCTTCGGCGTCCAGACCGGGCATGTAGTCGGCGGGGTCGAGACCGCATGTGGCACAGAGCCTGGCGAACGTGTCGAGAGCGATGGTCGAACCGGCGTTGAGCCGGCTGAACATGGCGGGGCTGACGCCGGCGAACCCGGCGAACGTGTTCCAACTGACGCCGAACGCCTGTCTTTTGGCGTCGAGGTCCGCGCGCAGACGGTTAAGGTCGATGAGCGTGTCCATTCCCGCCCCTCCTATATGCCGAGTCCGGAATCGACGGGAGCGGACACGGGGTGGATCATGGGATCGGCCGGCGGCAAAGACCCATTCAAGACTTCGATGGTCATATTGGCCGACGCGTCGCGTATGGGATCGTCGTCCAGATACGCCATTCGTTCGATACGATCGATGCAGGCCATGCCGATGGGGGTCCAGGACGCTGCGGCGATGATGTCTTCCCGATGGTTCCAGACGAGTCGGTCCGCACCCGTCTGGTCGAGTCCCTCGAAGTCGCCGTCCTCGTTGATCCTCATGTATGTGTCGCGTTCGGGGTCCCAGCCGCCGTATCGCGTCTTACCTTTCACGTCCTCGCCGGTCAGGTTCCATCCGGCGGTGAGACGGTTGACCTGGCCGGACGGCCATATCCTGTAGTGTCCGATCACGCTTTCGGGCCTGAGATCGTTGATTTCGTCGACCAGGTCATGCAGGAGCTGGATGTTCCGTGGCGTCCGCCGTATCCGGCCCATGCCCTCGATGGCGGTCCTGCAGGCCTCCTTGCGACGGATCTCGATGGCGATATCGGTATCCGGATCGTCGGTGTCGTTCATGTGCCCGTTCCTTCCATGACGGGATCATTCGTCCCGTCATGGGGTTCACGGGCCCTTCAAACGTTTCGTCCCCGATATGGATGCGTGGGGGAGCCTGCCCTTCGCCTCCCGCCGCCGTGGGCCTTTCCGCCGTCCGCGTCTTCTTTCATGTCCGAAACAGGAGCTAGTGCCGATATCGGCGTGTCCGCGCGTGGGCCGTCGGATCGTCGGCTTTTGCGGAGGCGTGCGCATGTGGTCGGTCGGGCGGAGAAACGTTCGGTCGGTCCCGTCGGATGAACCTATGCAATCACCGTCGGTGGTTCGTGCCGGAGTATGTTTCGTATCAGGATGCCCATGTCACAGACCGGCAGATAGCGGGTGACGATGGTCCAGATGATCGCAACCTCGATCAGTCCGACGACGACGGTCACGGTCCCCCACACGAGTTGCATCCACAGTCGTGGAACCATAGCCGCCCGACCGGTCACGCCGGCGATCACGATGAGGACGATGAGCGCCGATGCCAGTAGTGTGATATCCCAATCGTGGAACCATTGGCTTGCCAGGACGAGCCAATGCGTGAGTGATCCGCGCAATCCGGTGATGGTTGCCATGTCCGCCGTCCTTTCCGGTTTTCGAGGTCCTTTTCCTCCTCCACATGCTTTGCGGCCGATGCCGGCCGATTCGCACCTGCACGATCCGCCCGACAAGGAGACTGGCGGCTGGGACGTTGCGGCATGGACGACGTGGACATCCCCGGATCATCAGCTTATATCCGCAACCCGCTACGCGGCTTGTCGGAAGGCTCCCGTGATGGCTGCCATGCCGTTGTCTCTTCCGGTCTCGTCGACGTTTCCTCCGCATGATTGACGGCTGACATGTCCCGGTCTGCCGATGGCCGGTGCCGTCTGCCGGGGTTGACGACGCCGTCGGTGTGGTTGATCCGCCCGTCGAGGTTGGCCCAATGCTGTTCCTGCCGTCCGCTTGACGCGGGCGGTCGCTCCCCCAGCGGATCATCTTCCTCGTCGACCTGCCACATGGCCCGGTAGACGACGACGTCGCGGAACAGGGTCGGGTCGTCGGCCGATGCTTCGAGTATCCGTCCGGTCCATGGCTGGTTTGAGGCTTGTGCGTCGCGGACGAGTTCGTCCACTTTCAGTTCGATGAGTCGTTCGTTCTGCCTGACGATGTCGAGTTCGCTGCCGTGCCGGCTGGCCCGGATGCGCGGGATGACGCCGGCGCACCATTCCTCGTGGACGGCACCGTTCACCCGGTCGAGCAGTCCGGCGTTGAGCCGTCCCGCGATGGTGGCGGCCCAGTCGGGTTCCACGGGCCGGCTTTGCCGTCTCATGTCGGGATTCTCCTTGAGGATCCTTCCCTCTTCCCCGCGTAGTTCACGCCATTGGGGGAACAGGCTCTGGTCGAAGCCCTTGACCGTCTGGCACAGGCCGTCGAGTATGGTCTTGACCGCGGGGATGCAGGAACGGTCCACGTCGATGGTGATCGCCTTGCCGTCGAGCGTGTCGGCGAGAGCGTAGGGGATGTCGCTGCGTTCGAGGATCTCCGTGACGTATCGTGCCTGTTCGGAGTCCCTGCTGACGTCCATGTCGATACGGTATGTGGTATCGTCCATCCGGTCGGGATGCAGAACCCTGGCGGTTCGCGCTATCCTCCCGACGAGCTGGTCGCGGTCGGGCCGACGGCCTTTGAGACGGTCGGGGTCGAGCGGCTGGCCGATGATCGCGAGGGCGCGTTTCGCGTCGGTCATGTAGGCGCGTGACCAGACGCCGCGGAGCCATTCGTAGCTTGGGCTACGGGTGATCTTGTCGACGGTTTTGGGATCGTGGCGTCTGGCGAGCATGGCGTTGAGGTGTGGGCCGGAGATGAGGCCGGCGGCGTAGTCGTGTTCGCGCATGAGCCGTTTGAGGTCCATGCGGTCCGTCCGTTCACGTTCCAGGGTTTCGGTGGCGGTCGCGGCGTCGGGATGGTTGAGCAGGCTTGCTTTCATACGCGACATGGCGATGGCCTTGGGGTCCGTCTCGACGCCGGAGAGTTGGTGTCTGATCTTGCGTTGCTCCTCGTCCGGGCAGGCGTAGTAGAAGTGGTTCTCCTCCTTGCCTCTGCTGCCTGCGACGTATTGCAGGTTGCATGGGGTGTTCGCGTCGGACGGGAACAGTACCGCGCAACGGTCCACGGTCATGCCCTGGCAGCGGTGTACGGTGCAGGCGTATCCGGCTTCGCATCCCGTTTCGAGGAATTCCCGCGGGATCTCCCAACGGCTGCCGTCGGCCAGGCTTACGCATGAGACGTCCCGCCGTCCGACGTTTTCGATGCGGAACGTCATGCCGTTTTCCATCGACTTGCCGTCATGGGATGTGACGTCGTCTTCGTTCTTCCTGCACACTATCTGGTCTCCTCGGCCGACGTCCAGGCCGTCGCGGAGCGCGACGGTTTTGGCGGGGTCGGCTTCGCTTTGCCCTTTGGAACGTCGTTCGAGGATGAACCGTCTGTTGATGTCCCTGACCTGATCCCTGGTGCCGGCGATGAGCAGGGTGCTTTTGCCCTGGTCCTGCCATTCGATGCACTGGACGTAGGACTCCTCCTCCAATTGCACGTCCTCTCCCCAGTGGAGCCGGTCGTGGTCCACGTACCGTTGCACGAGCCGTTCGCATGCGGCGACGCTTTCAGGATCGGCGCGGTCGCCGCCTTTCCTGAGTTCGAGCGTCGCCCGTCCCTCGCCTTCCCATCTGCGGATGGAGTCCCTTCCGCCGTGGGGGTCCCCGTCCCATTTGTCGGCCTTGGAGGTGAACCGCCACAGGCTTGAGAGCATCTGATACATGCCGTGCCGTTCCATCCAGCCGAGCATGCCGCCGGCTCCGGAGACGCTGTCGAGTTGGAGCGGATCTCCGGTCAGAGTGACCTTGGCTCCCATGAGTTCGGCCATTCTTGATACCTGGGCCATGTGCCTGGTGTCGACCATGCCGGCCTCGTCGATGATCACGAGCTGGTTCGGCCGGATGGAGTAGGTGCTTTCCTCGGCGAGGATCCGGCTCAGCCGCATACGGCAGGCGAGTCTTTGGACCGGGTCGGGCGTCGACCGGATCTGCTGGTCGAGCACGGCGATGTCGCGTCGGTGTCGCTCGATCTGGTCGATGTCGTTGTGGTAGAGGAGTTTGGCGATGGTGATGCTGTTGCATCCGATGCTGTTCCTCAGTTCGCCGACGGCCCTGCGGCTGGTCGCCAGTCCCAGGACGCTGTCGGGACCGTATTTGGCGCGCCATGCGTCCGCCACCGCGCGCATGGTGGTGGTCTTTCCCGTGCCTGCCGGTCCGATGACCGCGCCGACCATCCTGGGATTGGACAATGCGTAGACGGCGGCTTCGAACTGGTCGGCGGCCAGCGGGTATACTCCGTTCCGCCTGGCCTGCTCGTTCCATCCCTGCAGCCATATGCGGGCCTCGTCCGCGGTGAATCCGGTGACGGCAGGCTTCCCGGCCTGTCCGATCATATAATGTTCGGCGTCGAGGATCTCCTGGCTGGTGTATAGGTCGAGCTTGTCGTCGTCGAACACGCTTACGCCGTTGCCGTTGGTGAGGGTGGGACTGTCCTTGGCGTCCTGCGGGATCCGGTATCTGCCGGGTGTGAGTTTGACGCATCGTGCGAGGGCGAGGTCCGCGATCCGGTTGGCGACGATGATCCGCTGTTCGGGGTCGATGCGGACGCTTCTGAGGAGTCGTTCGGCTTCGGCCCTCACGTTGGTCTCCTTCCATGTGGTCCGGCCTTTGGATACGTTGCGGTAGGACAGGTCGACGAGTTCCCGTTCGAGTTGGAGGCCGTTCTTGCCCGTTCGGCTCATGTCGGCGATCTGGTCGAGCAGGAGCCGGCTGATGTCCTCCTGGCAGGTGGAGTCGATGTGCAGCATGCTGGTCTTGCGGGAGTTGACGGTGTCCCACACGTGCCGGATGTCGATGTCGGGCGCCGTCTGCCCGAGTTTCTTCCACCAGTGCCGTTGTTTTTCCGCGAGGCTGGGTTGGATTTCCGGCTTCGCCTTCCTGGTGGTCTGCCATACTTCCAGGTCGATCTGCGCGCGTCGTTGGAAGCTGACGGGCCGTCCGGTCTGGGCCTCTTCCTGTTGGACCCGCTGCTCGACCTGTTTCGCGATCTCGCTGTGACGGCCGCTGAATGCCTCGATGAGTTCGGCGGGTACCCCGTCCACCTCGTTGATGACGGATTTGGTTCCCTGTTCGTTGACCTTGGTAGTCCAGGTCCATCCGAATCGTTGGGTGAGCAGGTCCTGGAGGAGGTTCTCGTGGATTTCGGAGATCTCGACCATGCTGGAGTACAGTTTCCTGCCGTCGAGCGCGGTCCATACCCCGTCGGAGCTTCTGCGCACGCGGTTGGATATGGTGATGTGCTTATGTGGTTGCGGGTCGCCGTCACGGGTGTCGAAATGGTCGAACACGAATCCGGCGACGCCGTCGCATGCCACGGATGCGACCCCACCTTGCCCCGCCCGCGTCGAAGCGTATTCGTCTTCGAGGTAGGCGATGGTCATGTCCGTGGCTTTCTGGAGGCATTCGTCGATGCCCCTGCGTGTTTCCGCGTCGCCGAACGCCCATAGGATGCTGACGCTTTTCGGCTGTCTGGTGGTGTAGTCCCAGCCGGCGACCGGCGGTTCGCCGTCGTCGCCCTTGGTGAGTTTCACGTCGCCCAGGAACCTTCCCGTTGACGGGTCACGGCTGTCGTTGATGAGGCTGCGGACCGTTTTCGACGATGCCGTCCGTCCGACGGAGCCTCCCAGGAGTTCGGCGCCGGAGCCTATCCACCGTCCGGGCGGGTTGCCCTTCGCGGTGTAGTATCCGCTTGGTCCCGTGCCGACCGTAGCCCCGTCCGCGTCGAGTGCCTCCATGATGTCGTGCAGCGTGTATTCCGCGTTCGCGAGTTTGGTGAGGTTCATTGCCATGTCGTTTCCTCTTTGCGCAGTTCGTCGATGTAGCCTCCCTTGGGCGCGTCGTCGATCAGATCCCTGTCCGACGTTGCGGCCAGTCTGAGCAGGAGGTCCGCATTGTCGCGGAACGTCTGTTTGAGCCTGTCGGCCTGTTCGCCCAGGATCCTTTCGTGTTCCTTGCATGCCCTGATGCGTGTCCTGAGGTCCTCCGTCTCCTTCTTCAGCCGTTGGAGATGCTCCATGCCGGCCCGCTGCCGGCCGGCCTCCCGCACGTTCCTTTTCTCACGGTACCGTCGCTGCTGGCATCGGCGGCTGCAGTATCGCGGCACGGGTCCCCTCCTGGGCTTGCACACGGGCCTGCCGCACACCTCGCATACGCCCGCGATGGTCCTGTCGCCGGCACGCCACGCGCCGCGACGGCATTTGCCCGAACAGTATCCGTCCTCCCATACCTGCGTATGCTTCCCGCAGTGTCTGCAGATCCCGTCTATCCGATGTACCGCCATCTGTCCTCCTTTCGAATCCGGGTCCTTGCCGTGTCGTCACTTGAACCGCCACGGGCCCGGATCCCATTGGCCGCCGACATGATCCTCGGCCCATAGCCGCTGTAGCGCCTTGACGTCCGAGAACGTCCGACGGCCCCGACCGTCCTCATGATCCAGATCGTCGCGGTACTCGTCCTCCATGCCTTCCATCGGCAGGGCCCATTCCCCGGCGCCCACGCGGGTCAGCGTGCCGTCCTCGCTGCATTCGGGATCATGCTCCCAGAATGCGGTGTGGGTCCAGCCGTCACGTCGGGCGATGAGCGCCACTGTCCGTCGGCCCAGCATCCGGGTCAGGTCCACGGCCCATGGCTCCCGATATTGGATGAGCGCGGACGGCATGACGTTCATGGCGACGATCATGCACCGGTACGACACGAGCAGCGTGGCGGCCAGGACCCGGTCGTGCTCGTCCGCGAGCTCGTTGCGGTTCTCGATCTGCCACCGCCACTGGTTCGCGGCCCGTTTGCGGTCCTCCAACGCTTCGAGGAACATGGCCTCGAGACGCTCCTCGTTCTCCTCGGCCGCGCGCCTGCGCCTGATGGTCCGGATCCGGTCCTTGCACCCTCGATGGCTCTTCAGCCATGCCCCGTTCACCTTGCTGCGCTCCGTCACGGGCCTGCCGCAGGCCTCGCACACAGGCGGTTTTTCATTGTCATCCATGCCCATCCCACGCGGATTCCCATACGGTTTGTCGCGATATCGGGCGAAAACCCATCTAAACACGTCACACGACCTACGAATGACGCCGTTCCCGGCGTCCCCCAACGGGGTGGGTGCAAGACGCGCATGGTTGTCGTTTGGTGATGTTGGGTTTTCTGGTTTGTTGGTTTCGGGGTCTTTTTCTGGTCTTCTGGTTTTTCTGGCTTGGTTGTGGTGTGGGTGCTTGTTTTTTCTGGTTCTTTCTGCTTGGTCTGTCTTTCTGTGTTTTCCTTTGTCCTGGTTTCGTTGGGTCTGGCTTTTTCGGTTCTGCTGGTTTCTGCTTGGTCTGGTTCCGGGTTCCGGGAGGAAGGGGCACCCTGGGTGCATGGTTTCGGCGCGGATCATATCCGGTCCCGGTCCGCGGGTTTTGACCCATGTGAGGGATCGTCGTCCCGCCGATATCGGGTCAGGGGCCGGTATCGGTTCACCCGTGTGGCCCGGACCGGTCCGGAAGGCCCATGAACGGATCGGGCCCTTCCCGTCTTTCGACCGTTCCGGATACGGCACACGAGAAGGGCCAAACATCATTGCCTCGAGATGAGGCGGTAATCCTCTGCGTGGCATGCGGCGACGTTTTGACCCTCGCCCGGCTGTCGGGTCGATTCTGATCCAGCTTTTTTGACCCGGCCGTCTGCGGGCCATTTGACCCTGCCATGAGCCGATATCGGCGTCACGGGATCCGGGGCCGGATCGGCTTGGATCGCCGGAGGGTCATTTGACCCGTCGGACTGAATCGTTGGAATTGGGCCGTTTCCTCCGGGTCCATCTGTTTTTTGACCCTCCCCGGTCGTACCGGGTCAAATTCTGACCCGGGTCTTTTGACCCGTGGTTTTGATCCTATCGGACATCGATATCGATCGGTCCGGGGAGGACGGGTCACGTTCGACCGGTCCGATATCGGTTCGGTTCACATTGCTTCGCTGGTTTTAGCCCACGGTCCGAATGACCCGGGTCGCATGGGTCCATTGATTCGATATCGGTCAGGTCCACCAGGGGCCCGTAAACGGTCGGTGTCTCCGCGATGAGTCCACGGACGATTCGAGCCCATGACGTTTCGGGACACGTCATGGGCTCGAATCTCGGCTTCCTGATTCAGAGGCTCGGTTCCTGCGGTTCCGCGAACCGATCCTGGGTCGTGGCCGGCCACGGATCCGTCTGCATCGGCTGTTGTTGGACCGGTACGGACCGCTGTGCGTTTCCGTTGACCTTGGTGATCCGGACGGTCGCGTATCGTACCGACGCCCCGATATCGTCCGCAACGAGTTCGTAGACGCTGCGTCTCTCCCCAGCCTCGGTCTGATAGTCACGCTGCACGTATCGTCCCGTGACGACGACCCTTGTGCCCTTGCCCATCCCGGACTCGGTCATGTGCTCGGCGATCGGACCGTACGCCACGCATCGGATGAACGTGGTCGCGCCATCCTCCCATTTGCCGTTCCTCTCGGTGCTGCTGGTCTGCGCGACCCGGAAGTTGACGACGGTTTTGCCGCCCGACGTGCGCTTGGGTTCGAGGCCTGATACGAGATTGCCCATGATGGTCATGGGAATCTGGTTGATGGTTGCCATGATGGATCCTTTCCTCGTGGATGGCCCGTCTCTTTTGACGGGCTCATTCACTCCACTTCAATCCTCGCTGATATCATCGTCCGCAAGCTGTTTCCGGTTGGGATGCCGTGGCTTGCGGGTCTTGATCCTTTGATCCTTCCTGCGATCGACCGTTTGAGGTTGCCTCTTCGCTCCCCTCGGCAATGGACCAGTATCGGGATGAGGCCCGTGAAAAACATTTCAGGGGAGGTTGGAATCCTCCCCTGAAACAACCCCATGTTCAAAGGACCCGGGCGGGGACCCCTATGAATACATGTCTTCAGCCTATCAGGTTCGCTGCGCCGGCACGCATGACGCCAACCATTTGAGGCAACCCGTCATGGGACTCGTTCCCGTCCCCATCTCCCTCGCATGCTCGCTTCCCGGCACAGGGCCCGGTAGATCATCTGCTCCTGGATCGCGTCGGACAGCGCGCGATGTTCCTCGACGTCCCCGATGCGGTAGTCGACGATCAGGTCGCTGACGCGGTGATGGCGTTTCTGCGGGTTGAGTTCCCAGCTCATCTCCTTCGTGCACAGCCAACGGCAGTCGAACTCGTTCGCGTCTGGATTATAGGCGCGTTCGGCCGCGTCAAGGAAGCCGATGTCGAATTCGGCGTTGTGGGCGATGACGGTCAACGGCCTGCCGGCCGGCCAGACGTCGTCGAGCCATTGGTGGAAGCGCAGCATCGCGGCATCGGCGGTGGGCTTGTCCCGAAGCATGCCGTCGCTGATGCCGGTGAGTCGGCTGATGAATTCCGGCAATGGACGTTGCGGGTCGACCAGCTGCTCGAACCTCGGCCTTGCGTTCTCGTTGCCCGGCGTCACGAGCAATGCGCCGATCTCGATGATCGTGGCTCCTTCCTCGGGATGGAGTCCCGTGGTTTCCGTGTCAAGCATCACGTACGTGTCGAGCGGCTTGTCGAGTGGTTCGATGCGACGTGGATTATTTCGGTTGATGTAGCGATCCCAATACATGTGTTGTTTCCTTTCACTGGTTCCGTCTTGTCTGCAGGGTCCGTTGGCTTGTCCCGCCGGTTTCCGTCAGGCCGATCGCCTGGCGTGATCCGTCCTCGCGGCCATGCCGGTAGGCGGCGCGGCTGGCCCGGGTGATCCTGGCCAGTTTCGGGTGCTTGGCGGCGAATGTGACGTTGGCTTCGATCCACGCGTCGACCTGGTCGGAGCGGACGGCGACCAGTTCCCTGCCCGTGTCGTCCGATTCCATTTCCCGGCGGAGGATCTCGTACCGGTGGGCGATCTCCTCCTGGAAGCCCTGGTAGTAGCCGTTCCTCCAAGCGGCGTTCGCTTTCGCGTTGCGTGTCGTCCTGGCGCGTTCCCGCCACATGACGGCGCGACTGGTTTCCATGGCGGTCCAGATCGCCTCGGTCTTGTCGACGTCGGAGCGGACGCCGTAGAGCGTGATTCCGGTGATGACGCTCCGGCCGTTTCCGGCCTTGCGGAACCAGTAGGTGGCACGGCAGCGGTTCCCTCGGGCCACGATGTACGCGAGGCTGGCCATGAAACGGTTGCATGGATTCGTTTCCAGGTCGATCTTCTTGCGGATGATATCGATGTCGTCGTGGTCCTTTTCGAGCTGCCATTGCTCGATGGCGTGCCTGTCCATGAGCCGTTGTGCCTGTTCGAGGGCGATACGCTGCTCGTTGTCGGACGCGGCCGGATCGTTGGCGAGGGCGAGCAGCCTGCGCACGCGTTCCATGATGCGTTCGGTTTCCAAAGGATCTTTCCTTTCCGATGATGGTGATTTCGAAGGTATTCGTCAGGTTTCGATGCCGAACTGGCTCATTGCCTGCGCGACGCCCTGCCGGTACGCTTCCCTCATGAGTTTTTCCGACCCGTCCGCGTTGTTTTTCGCCCGACCTCGGATCGGCCGGGATGACGGGATCATATGCGCCGTCGGGAACCGGGGTTTGACTCATGCCGCGAGTCTCGTCGCCGGGCCTTGACGGTTCGGGGCTTTCGCCCATGCGACGGTTGCGTTCGCGGCTGATCGCGGTGCCGATGGTGGACTGGCTTTTGCCGAGCATTTCCGCGATCTCGTTCTGGGTCTTGCCCTCCTGCTTCAACCGCCATGCGGGTCCGGCGGTCTCCTTTCCGGTTAGCATATCGCGAGGTTGATGGTGATGGTTGGCAGGTCGATGTCGGGCAGACCGTCCTCGGGCCAGTCGATGCCGGCCTTGCGCAGGATCTGGTTGACGCATGCGCTGTGACGGCAGACGAGTTCCCACTGCCAGCATTGCGGATTGCACATTCCGTAGCAGCGGTCCCACATGAGGTATCCCAGGTCGTCGCTCGCGGGCCCGCCGCCGTTGAACAGGTCGCGCAGGGCGATGGCGTCGGCCCGTTCGGATTCCTCGAGGATGACGGTCTTGCGCCAGGTCATGCCGGTGGCCCAGCCGCCGCCGTCTACGATGTCGGTGGACTTGCCGATGGTGACGGTCAGCCTGTAGTTGCACATTGTTCTTGCCCTTCTTCGTTCCGATCTTTCACGGGTGGCGCCCGTTGATATCGGACGTCCCGACGTGTCTCTTTCCCATCGGATGCCCGCCCGGCCGACGATGATGCGGGTGGCGGAGGTGCCTTTCCTGAGGATCCGCCATGTGCGGGTGATGCGTCGGCGGATACGGCCGGCGTTTACGACGGCTGTGGGTATCGCGATGACGATGAGTAGGAGGATGTTGCCGACGAGTTCCGCACGGTCGTCCGGTGTGAGGAGGTTGAGGAATCCGAACATTTCCTGTTCCTTTCGCTTGACTGGGATCCCGTTGCGGCCTTGATTTTTTCTTTTTGGCCGGTTGGTCGAGCGAATGCGCTGACGGCCGTAGCGTCCGCGAGCACGCCGAACGAAGTTCGGATGGCGTGGCGCGCACGGTAAGGCCGTTACGATCCGAGGCTTTGGCCGACCGGCAAAAAAGAAAAGCCATTGGGCGGCGGCGCGCCTGCGTGCCGTTCCGTTGGACGCGTGGCCCGGGCCTTCCGGTCCCGTACCCGCATGTTTCGCGAAGGTCCGGAAGCATCGGGTTTCCGGCCGTGAGGGAGGTCCGGGAGGGGGCGGCGGATACGCCCCCTCCGGCCCGCCGACGCGGGATTCGTGATGTCGTGGGCCGACCCCACGTTATGGCTAGTCGTGGAAGTCGACGAACCAGACCTTCTCGCTCGCGTGTTCGTCGAGGGCTGCCTTGACGACGTTCCGCGGCACGTCGTTCCAGAGTCCGCCCTCGTGGAAACCGTCCGCGCACAGGACGCACAGGTCTTCGACCAGTCCGCGCGTCTTCACGTCGTGTTCGCACCGGTCGAGCAGGTCGCGGCAGGTGACGCCTTGGACGTCCTTCGCCCAGTCGTCCCAACGTCCGCCGAACTCGTACCAATCGTAGAAGCTGTCCTCGTTGAAGGTGGAGATAACGTTGCCGTCCTTGTCGAGCGTGCGGCCCGCGTATTCGGCGTAGGCTTTGAGCGCGGACTCGTCGTCGAGCTTCAGCCGTTCGACGGCGTCCTTCGATTCGGGATGTCGTTCCGCTTCCTGCTTGTCGTATCCGCGCTGCTCTTTGAGGAACTCGTCGCGCGTCTGTACGACGTATTCGGGCACTTCCTCGTATTCGCTCCATGGGGCGATGATGGCTTCCGCCTCCTCGATGGCGTCTCCGCCGATGACCGCGCCTAGCAAATGCATGGTGAGTCTCCTTGAATCCGGCTGGTCCCTGAATTTTTCTTTCGGACCGTTTGGTCGAGCGCGGCGCTGACGGCCGTAGCGTCCGCGAGCACGCCGAACGAAGTTCGGGATGCGTGGCGCGGGCGCGAAAGGCCGTTACGATCATTCGGCTTGAGCCGAACGGTCCGGAAGAAAATCACAGAATGGCGGCGCGCTTGCGTGCCGTTCCGTTTCCCGGCCCCGCCGCGCCAGGGCATGGCGGGGCATGGTCCGCTGTCGGGATGGTCCCGGAGCCGCAGGCGGAGGGCCCGTTGCCCGGGCCCATGCCGTCCGGACGGGCACGCCGTTCCCGGACCGGGAGGAAGGAAAAAGGGTCGGCCGGGTGCATACCCGGCCGACCCTTACGTCGGTTCCCGAACGCCCTGAAAAGGCGTTCCCTTCATGCGGCCTGCAATTGTTCCGAATACCTCGCCTCGAGCGCGTCGCGGAGCGTGCCGCTGTAGTTGATGCCGGCCTTCTCCGCCCAGGTGTCGAGCCATGCCGGGATGGTCACGTTCTTGCGGATGGCCTTGCTGCCGTACTTGGCCGCATACGCATCCATGTCGAGCGCGACCATGCTCACCATCGCGCCCGGCTCGCCGGCCCTGATCTCGGACGTGTCACTGGCCTTCGGTGCGGGCCTGCCGTCCTCGAGCTCCGTGAGCACCCATCCGCTGGCCGCGTCCTGCGCCATGAACAGCGCTTCGGCCAGGTCACGCCCTTCGGTGACGCACCCGGGAAGGTCCGGCACCTCGACGGTGTAGCCGCCGCCATCCTCGAACGGGATGAGGATTATCGGGTATGCGAGCTTCATTTGGTCCTCCTTTCGATGATGCCTGCCTGCTTCCATATGGATCCGACCGTCCTGGGATTGAGATCGCCGCCGTGTTTCGGCACGGTGACCTTTCCCGGCTTCGTCGGGTGGACGTACTGGCAATGACTGCCGCGTTGCGCCGCCAACCGCCAGCCGTCCTCCAGCAGGCGCCTCTCGATCTCTTTGAACCTCATGACATAATTATACGTATAATGCGCATTGTCGTCAAGTGTTTTCTTACGGTTGCGGCTGGCGCCCGGCCCACGGGTCCCGTTCGGGCGTGGCGTCGGTGCGCTGCGGCAGGTCGGTGGTCTGCAGGCGGTCGGCGCGGCGCTGGTTGACGGGCTGGTTCGGGATGATTCGCGTGCCGTTGATGACGGGTACCGCCTGCTCGGTGCCGTCCCTGTCGACGTAGGCGTTGGGACGGTCGGACATCTCGCCCCAGGCGACCACGGCGACGCCCTTGGCGTACAGGCCGGGCTGCTGGGCGATGGTCCGTGCGTAGCGTTCGGCGGTCGTACCGTAGAAGTTGACGTCGACGGCGCTGGTGCGTCCGTCCTCCCATTGGTCGGTCTGCGGGTTGAGCCTGCGGTCGGTGTGCAGGATGCGGAAGCTGATCCGGGCTGTGTACTGGCCTTTGGGGAAGTATGCCGGTTCGGCCGCGAGGTTGCCTTCGACGATGTTGGTGGTCTTGATGGCGCTCATGATGATGGTCCTTTCGATTTGCGGGGATCGTTCCCCTGATGGATTTTTTCTGTTGACCGGTTGGTCGAGCGAATGCGCTGACGGCCGTAGCGTCCGCGAGCACGCCGAACGAAGTTCGGGATGCGTGGCGCGGATGCGGAAGGCGGTTACGATCATTCGGCTTTAGCCGACCGGTCCGAAAGAAAATCACAGGGTGGCGGCGCGCTTGCGTGCCGTTCCGTTGGACGCGTGGCCCGGGCCTCCGGTCCCGGGCCGCGGGTTTCGCGAAGGTCCGGAAACATCGGGTTTCCGGCCGAATGGGGTGCCGAGGGGAGACGGGGGTCTTCCCTCGGCCGCCGACGCGGGACGCGGGATGTCGTATGGCGCGGGGTCGATCCCGCGGCCATACGACGCAGGGCGGTTCCGGCCGCCCCGGTGCGGGGGGCGGCCGGATTGCCCGTCATTCGGCGTTCGTCCAGTCCGGGTAGAGGCCGCGGTGGATGGCGCTGGCCACGATGACGGCGAGGGAGCATCCCTCGTCGCAGGCGAGGGCGCGGACGGCCATGGGCAGGGCGCGTTCGTCGCCGAGCCACCACAGGATGTACGCGACGGTCGCGCAGGGTTGCGCCTGCCATCCGTCGTACCCGCCGTCCAATCGGCCGATGAGGGCGAGCAGGAGTTCCACGGCTTTCATGCAACGTTGCCGGTCGGGCGCCTGCGACCCGTGGAACGTTTCGGCGAGCATGTCCTCCATCCACCTGACGTTGTTCCTCATCATCGGGCGTTTGAGGAAGTCGATGGCCCTGTCCGCGGTGAAGTCCGTACGTTCCCCGCAGATGGCGGCGACGAGCATGACGTCCCGCAGGGCGAGGAATTCCCTCATGCCCACGGCGAGGATGATGGCGTCCCCTGTATCGTCTTCCGGCTCGCCGTCGGCGTCGAGGGTCCCGATCCATCTCCTGACGGGAGCTTCGAACCACTCGCCCGCGATTTCCCGCCAATCGTGCCGTTGCCTCGCGCGTGCGAACTCCTCGGCGGTCTGCCTGATGGTCATGGTTGCGGTGTCGTTCATCGTCGTGCCTCCTTGAATCCGGCTGGTCCCTGATTTTTTTCTTTCGGACCGTTTGGTCGAGCGTCAGCGCTGACGGCCGCAGCGTCCGCGAGCACGCCGAACGAAGTTCGGGATGCGTGGCGCGGGCGCGAAAGGCCGTTACGATCATTCGGCTTTAGCCGAACGGTCCGAAAGAAAATCGTTGGGTGGCGGCACGCCTGCGTGCCGTTCCGTTTCCCGGCCCCGCCGCGCCAGGGCATGGCGGGGCACGGTCCGCTGTCGAAACCGGATCGGGGCCGGGAGGGATGGCGGCCGTGATGCCGCGGCGGTTGCAAGCGGGCGGGCGTGATCCCTGCCGGCTTCGATCTTCCATCCGCCCGTCAGGGTGGATGGT